>OKUO01000381.1_pt1 | contig 16157 bp, 13 predicted proteins | sample 1606481 | NCBI WGS metagenome assembly OKUO01 (sample SAMEA3882503, study PRJEB24775) | human gut metagenome | biome: human-associated habitat; feature: intestine environment; material: feces | place: Netherlands | collected 2009/2010
ACAACCGTCTTGCCCACCGACCACTGGTCATAGGCACAGTTCCTGGCCAGCGAAAGCAGGTCCGAGACGCTGTTGATGTAAATGGTATCGCCGTCGTCGGACGCGAACACCGGCAGTGCGATGCTCAGCGCCAGCACAGCGGCCAGCGCCAGTGCAGCCAGCCGCAGGAACAGGCGGCGGGGGAGCAAGGTTACTTTTTCTTCTTTCCGGTTTTCCACGTTGCGGCCTCTTTCTGTTGATTGTTTTTGGGTTTATGGCCGGGCGCAGAGTTGGGCGCAAAGCGTGCGCCCGGGCTGGGCTGACGGCCTGCCGGGGCGGTAGCACGGGCGTTTTTGCCGGTGCTGCGTCCCTTCTGGCTGGGGTGTACGGTATAGGTGCCGTCGTTGTGGATGGTCACCTCGGCGCTTTCCGCCCGGCGGGCGGTGCGCTGCACGGCGCGGCGGCCTACGGCGGGCACCAGCAGGGGGATCAGGTCCTCCCGGTGGGTCAGCTGCAAAGCCTTGACCACCTTTTCGGCGTTGCGGGGCTCGTAGTATTGCAGCAGTGCACGCTGCAACGCCTTGCCCTCGGGGGTCTTTTCCACAAACACCGGCTTGAGGGTGTAGGGGTCAAGGCCGGTGTAGAACATGCAGGTGCTCACGGTGCCGGGGGTGGGGTAAAAATCCTGCACCTGCTCGGGTTGGCGGCCGCGGCGGTTGAGATACTCCGCGAGGGCCACGGCGTCGGCAAGTGTGCTGCCGGGATGCGAGCTCATGAGGTACGGCACGACGTACTGTTCCTTATCATACTTGTGGTTGAGCTGGCGGTATTCGTCCATGAAGCGCTCGTACGTGCCGATGTGGGGCTTGCCCATATAGTCGAGCACGGTGTCGATACAGTGCTCGGGCGCGACCTTGAGCTGGCCGGAGATGTGGTAGCGCACGAGCTCGCGGAAGAACGCGTCGTTATCGTCGCAGAGCATGTAGTCATAGCGGATGCCGCTGCGCACGAACACCTTCTTCACGCCGGGGATCTGGCGCAGCTTGCGCAGCAGGGCGAGGTAGTCCGAGTGGTCGGCGTCGATATTCGGGCACGGCGTCGGCGCGAGGCACAGCCGGTTCGGGCACATGCCGCGCTCCAGCTGCTGGCGGCACGACGGGTGGCGGAAGTTTGCCGACGGGCCGCCGACATCGGATACGTACCCCTTCCAGAGCGGGTGATGCGTCATGGCCTCGACCTCGCGGATGACACTCGCGTGGCTGCGGCTCGTGATCATGCGGCCCTGGTGGAACGCCAGTGCGCAGAAATTGCACCCGCCGAAGCAGCCGCGGTTGTGGATCACGCTGAAGCGCACCTCCTCGATCGCGGGCACGCCGCCGAGCGGCTCATACATGGGGTGCCACTCGCGGGTATAGGGCAGCCCGGCCACGCGGTCGAGTTCCTTCGTGTCGAGCGGCATGGCGGGCGGGTTGATGACGAGATAGCGCCCCTCGCACGGCTGGATCATGGCGCGGCCGCGGATGGGGTCGTGCTCGGCGTATTCGGTGCGCGTGGCCTCGGCATAGAGGCGCTTGTCATCGCGCACGTCCTCGAACGACGGGAGCGTGATGTGGTCAAATTTGCACACGGAGGGGTCACGCGTGATGTAGCCCGTGCCGGGGATGTCCGTCATCGTGCGCACAGACTGCTTTTTCTTCAGCCGGTGAGCGATCTCGATCGTCGCGGCCTCGCCCATGCCGTAGACCAGCAGGTCGGCCGGGGCATCGAAGAGGATGGCGCGGCGGACGGAATCGTCCCAGTAATCGTAGTGCGCGAAGCGGCGCAGGCTCGCCTCGAGCGAGCCGAGGATGATCGGCATGTCGGGGCCGAAGGCCTCGCGCGCGCGGTTGCAGTAGACGATGGCCGCGCGGTCGGGCCGGCAGCCGGTGCGCTTGCCGGGGGAGTAAAAATCCTCGCTGCGGCGGCGCTTGGCCGCCGTGTAGTGCGCGACCATGGAGTCGAGATTGCCCGCGCCGATGAACACGCCCAGCCGCGGCCGGCCCATGGCGCGGAAAGCCTCCGCGTCGTGCCAGTCCGGCTGCGCGAGCACGGCCACGCGCAGGCCCTCGGCCTCGAGCACGCGGCTGATGACCGCCGTGCCGAAGCTCGGGTGGTCGACATATGCGTCGCCGCCGACGACGAGCGCATCGTACCACCACCAGCCGCGCTCGTGCATCTCCTCGGCGGAGACGGGCAGAAAATCACACCGTTCCATGCGTCACCGTCCTGTGGATGAGCCGGCCCATGAGCAGCAGATGCGCGCGCACGCCGGGGTCGCGCCCGATCTGCACGAAGCCGCTGCGCCGGTAGAATGTGATGGCCCGGGCATTGTTTTCCGACACGTGCAGGCGCACGGCCGTGCGGTCGTGATTCTCGTAAAACCAGAACGCGTAGCCCAGCAGCTGGATGGCCCAGCCGCGGCCGCGGTACTCCGGCAGCATATACAGCAGGCTGATCCAGCCGCAGCCGGATTGCTCGTCGCGCCCGGGGTCGAGCTCGACGAGACCGACCACGCGGTCCCCGCTCAGGACGCGCACGACCGAGCCGGGGTGCTCCTGCGCGTGGCGGGCGGCGCTGCGGGCATAGAGCTCGGGCACGAAGCCCTCGTCCGTGTCGTGCACGTTGCGCCACGCGTCCCGGTAGCACTGGAGGTAAAACGCCTCGTCGCGCGGGAAGCGCAGCGGCTCATAGCGCAGATCCTCCACGCCGCTGCCGCTGCCGCGCCACCAGGTCTGGCGGCCGAAGGTGCTCAGCGCGTCTGGCAGGTGGCGGTTGTCGTTATAATACTCTACGGTCGTATTGTCCCCGTCGACGAGCAGCAGACTCACGGACGTGTTGTCGCCATAGGGCAGAGTGGCCATCTCGCCGTTCGGGATGCCCAGCACCGTGCACAGATAGGCGCGGATGGCCATGCCGTGGCTCACGAGGGCGATGGTCTGCCCGTCGTGCCGCGCGGCGAGGTCGGAGATGGCGCGCTTCATGCGCTTTTGCACATCGCGAAACGGCTCGCACCCGGGCACGGACCAGCGGTCGGGGTCGGTGTTGAAATAGCGCATCTGCTCCGGAAATTCGTGCTCCACGTCGCCCCAGGCGCGGCCCTCCCACACGCCCATGCAGATCTCCGTCAGGCGCGGCGTGGCCACGGCCGGAATGTCGTGATAGCGCGTGATTGCCTCGGCCGTCGCGCGTGCGCGCGACAGATCACTGCAGTAGAGCGCGTCAATGTGCTCGCGGCGGAACCGCTGCGCGAGCGCGTCGATCTGCTGCAGGCCGAGCGGGGTGATGCTCCCGTCCCAGTGTCCCTGGATGCGGCGGTAGAGGTTGCCCTCCGCTTCCGCGTGCCGGATCAGATAAATTTTCGTCATTGCGGGCCTCCAAAACTTGACCATAATGGAATCATACAGTATAATAATCTGAATCCGCGCTTTTGTTCCGCGCGGGAATGTGTCAGCACCTGTACGAGCGCATTATACCGTGTTTTTGCAGCGCGCACAAGTGCTTTGGAGGGCAAAGTGAAAGTAATCCACCTCATCAGCGGGGGCGACACCGGCGGTGCCCGGACGCATGTCTACTCCCTGCTGAAATATCTCGGTCAGATCATCGACGTGCAGCTCGTGTGCTTCCGCGGCGGTGATTTTGCCGACGGTGCGGCCGCGCTCGGCATCCCGACGATGGTGCTCGACGGAGGCTTTCTGCCGAACCTCGCCGCGCTCAAAAAGCTGATCCGCGCGGGGGAGTACGACCTCGTGCACTGCCACGGCTCCATGGCCAACGTCATGGGCGCCATGCTCAAGGCGAGCGTGCACGTGCCGGTCATCAGCACCGTGCACAGCGACTACCGGCTCGACTATCTCGGCCGGCCGTTCGCCCGCGCCGTCTACGGCACGCTCAATATCTGGGCCCTGCACCGGCTCGATTACCGCGTGTGCGTGTCCGACCCCATCCGCCAGCGGCTCATCGACCGCGGCTTTGAGCCGAACCGGCTCTTTTCCATTTATAATGGGCTCGACTTTTCCCACGTCGTGCCCAAGACCGACCGCGCGGCGTATTTCGCGCAGTTCGGGTATACGGTTCACGAGGGCGACGTCATCGCGGGCATTGCCGCCCGGCTCGACCCCGTCAAGGACATCCCGACGCTCATCCGCGCCGTGGCGCTGGCAAAAAAGGCCTGCCCGCAGCTGCGTCTCGCCATCGCGGGCGACGGAAAGGAGCGCAAAAAGCTCGAGACGCTCACAAAAGAGCTGGGGCTGGCCGACAGCGTGTTCTTCCTCGGCTGGGTCAACGACCTGGACAGCTTCTACGGCGCGCTCGACATCAACACGCTCTCGTCCCTGTCGGAGGCGTTTCCCTATGCGCTGCCCGAGGGCGCGCGCGCACATCTGGCCACCGTCGCCTCGAACGTCGGCGGTGTGCCGGCCATCATCGAGCACGGTGTGACCGGCCTGCTCATCGAGCCCGGCGACGTGCGCATGCTCGCGGCCTACCTCGCGCGCTACGCGCTCGACGAAGACTACCGCCATGAGATGGGCGAGGCGCTCTACCGGCGCGGCAAGGCCGACTTCTCCGAGGAGGCCACCGGCCTGCGCCAGCTGGAGATCTACAACGCCGTCTTCCGCATGGAGCGCAACCGGCGCGACGGTGTGCGCGACGGCGTGCTCATCTGCGGGGCCTACGGCTTCGGCAACGCGGGCGACGATGCCATTTTGCAGGCCATCATCGGCGAGATGCGCCGCATCGACGCGAACATGCCCGTGACCGTGATCTCCCGCCGGCCGAAGGATACGCGCAGCGCCTACGGCGTCAACGCGTGCAACCGGTTTCATTATCTGGCCATCCGGCGCGTGCTGCGCCGGAGCCAGCTGTTCATCAGCGGCGGCGGCAGCCTGATGCAGGATGTCACGAGCCGCATGAGCCTGTGGTACTATCTGAGCACCATCCGTCTGGCGCACCGCTGCGGCTGCAAGGTGCAGATGTACGGCTGCGGCATCGGCCCGATCGTGTATGAGCGCGACCGGCAGCTCGCCGCGCGCATCATCAACGGCTGTGTGGACAAGATCACCCTCCGCGAGCCGGACAGCCGCGAGACGCTCTCGGACTTCGGCGTCACGGAGCCGGAAGTGATCCTCGCGTCCGACCCCGCGCTCACGCTGCAGGCCGCCGAGCGCGGCCGCATCGACCGCATCCTGCGCGAGCACGATATGGACCCGGACGGCAAATATATCGGCTTCGTACTGCGCAAGTGGCCCGGCATTGAGGAAAAGGCCACCGTGTTCGCCGCCGGTGCCGTGTACGCCTACCTGAAATACGGCCTGACGCCGGTGTTCCTCAGCATCAATTTCCGCACCGACGGCGAGGCCAGCCAGCTTGTCACGGAGCACCTGAGCATCCCGTATCATGTGCTCGGCGAGCAGATGTCCACGGGCGAGGTGATCGGTGTGCTCTCGCGCATGACGGCCGTCGTGTCCATGCGGTTGCACGGGCTCATCTTTGCCGCCGGGCAGGGCGTGCCGCTCATCGGCGTCGCCTACGACCCGAAGGTCACGGCATTTCTCGACTATGTCGAGCAGAATAACTACATGCAGTTCGAGGCGCTCAACGCGACGGATCTGTCCGGCCTGATCGATTCCGCCGTCGCCCTCGCCGACCGGGGCGAGGAGCTGCGCCGCCGCACCGAACTGCTCAACCGGCAGGAGGACAACAACCGCGCCACAGCCGCCCGGCTGCTGGGGAAGGAGTAATCAAGCATATGATCCGCAGCGCTGTTCTGGTTTCCGGCAAGGGAACAAAATTGCAAAGTTTGCTGGACTCCGTGTTCTTCGGTGAGATCCCGGAGCTGCAGCTCGTCGCCGTCATCTCGTCCGACGCCAACGCCTATGCGCTCAAGCGCGCGCGCAACGCCGGCATCGAGACTGTCGTCGTCGAGCCGGCCATGTTCCCGAACGACACGTCGTACGACATGGCCATCCGCAACAAGCTCAAGGATATGGATATCGAGCTGGTCATCAACGCGGGGTTTTATCCCGGCGTCGGCCGCGAGACGGCGAAGAGCTTTCGCAACAAGGTCATTGCGGTGCAGCCGTCGCTCGTCCCGGCGTTCGAGACGCTGCGCGGCGACGCGGTGCATGAGGCGGTGCTTGCCCGCGGCCTGAAGGTTACGGGGGCGACGGCGTACCTCGTGGACGAGACCGGCGGCGTCGGCCCGGTGCTGCTGCAGAAGGCCGTGCCCGTGCTTGAGGACGATGATGTCACGACGCTCAAGCGCCGCGTGCTCACCGATGCGGAGTGGAAGCTCCTGCCCGAGGCGGTCAAGCGCTTTTGCGCCGGGAAGATCCGGCTGCACGGCGGCCGCGCCCAGCTGCTCGAGTGAACATGAGATAAAAAAATCAGCCCCGAACCAACACGGTTCGGGGCTGTATTGCTTTTATCTTCAGCCGGCCATGAGGTGCACGCGGATGATGCCGTCGGCCGCCTTGAGCGCCGCCATGAACGCCTCCATCGTCGTCTGCATGTTCTCGGTCGCGGCCGTGATCGTCACCGGGGCGACGCCGCTCGTCGGGATGCTCTGGTTGATGGTGAGTATATTTGCACCGTTTTCGGCAAAAATAGCGAGGACGGACGACAGCACGCCCTGCCGGTCGAGCAGCTCGAGGTTGAACGTCACCAGATGGCCGCGCGACATGTCCTGAAACGGGGACACGAAGTCCTTGTATTTATAAAACGCGCTGCGGCTGATGTCCACGCGCGCCACGGCGTCCGCCACCGTGCGCACCTGGCCGGTCTCGAGCAGTTCCTTGGCCTCGATCACCTTGGCGAAGATCTCAGGCAGGACGCTCGCCTCCACGAGATAGTATTTCGGTTTGCTGCCTGCTGCCATGGGCGGGGCCTCCTTTGTGCGTGTACTGCGGGCAAATGTTTGCCTGCACAACACAGTGTAACACATCTCTGGCGGCAGTGCAAGGATTATTCGGAAGGAGCCGATGAATTTTGGGTGGATTTCTCGCGTGTATCCTCGCCGGGGCGGCGATGAGCATTCAGGGCGTGATGAACACGCGCCTGAGCGAGCACATCGGCACGATGGAGACCAACGCCTTCGTGCAGTGCGTGGCGGCGGCACTGTCGCTGTTGGTGCTGGTGTTCTGGCGCACGGGCAGTTTTGCCGCGCTGGGCGCCGCGCCGAAATACTGCTGGTTCGGCGGTGTGCTGGCGCTGGCCATCACGGTCACGGTCATGCTCGGCATGGGCAGACTCGGCCCGACGCTTGCCGTGGCGACGATCCTCATCGCGCAGCTTTCTGCGGCCGCGGCCATCGACGCCTTCGGCATCATGGGCACGGAAAAGCTCGCCTTCGGCTGGAGCAAGTGGGCGGGGCTCGCACTGATGACGGGCGGCGTGCTGCTCTTTAAAATGAAATGAGACGGTGAGACGGGCCAACGAGACGGGCTCTCGTTGGAAGAGCTGCAGCTCGCTGCAGCGCACGCAGGATGCACCAGAGCCGCATCCTGCGCACGTTTGCGAGCCGAGCGGTATTTTCTCCGCCGCACATGTTGCCGGAGAAAATGCTTGGAATTTCTTTGCGCCTGCGGGCGCAAACTCTGCGAGGCTTTTTACAGATCAAACAGATCAAAATGAGGCGGCGAGCATAGCTCGCCGCCTCATTTTTTGCTTTTCTTACAGACCAATGCTCGCAAGGAAGTCCGCGATGCCGGAGGACTTGATGAATGCGAAGACTGACGCGAAGTCGTAGTGTTCATACGCCGCATCCCAGATGCGGTCGGGGCTGCCGCCGGTCGCAAGGCCGACGCCGAGCACGATCTCGCCGACGATCAGGATGCACAGGGCGATGATGAGGATGGTTTTCCAGGCTTTTTTCATGCGGCGATCTCCTTTCTGCACCAGCGCTTACCCGTGCGCACGAGCAGCCGGACCCAGCCGATGACCATGCGGATGAACAGCCAGACGGCCAGCCAGATCACGACAAGCGCGATGGCGATCACGGCGGCGCCGCCGCCGAGCAGAATGAGCATATCCGCCACCATGGGCAGACCGATGAAGGCCGTCGCGATCAGGCCCACACCGCCCGCGCCGCATGCGGCGCCGACGGCCAGCACAGCCAGATCCAGCACCAGCAGCACGGCCAGCACCGGCACGCCGACCACGATCGCGCCGAGCGTGTAGAGAATGGCCAGAAAGACGTTCGTCTTGTAGGCCGGTTCGTCATAATAGGCCTCGTCATAATACCCTTCCTCGCCGTCGGTGGCGTAGTTCGGGTCATAGCCGCCCTCGGGCTGCTCGTCGTAGTAGCCGTCATCGGCGGGCTGCTCGTCGTAGTAGCCGTCATCCGCGGGCTGCTCGTCATAGTAGCCTTCCTCGGGCTGCTCGTCAAACGAGAACTGACCGTCGAGCACGGGCGCGGCGGGCTGCTCGTCGCAGGTGTCCTCGGCGGCCTGGTCGGCATAGGCCGGCTGGGGAGCAGGCTGCGGCGCGATGGGGCGGTACTGCTCGGCACGCGGGCGCGGCTGCGGCGCGCGCCTGGGCTGCACCTGCTCGGGCGCGACTACGGGCGCGGCGGCCGGCGTGATCTTGCCGCTGTCGGCGTAGCGAATGAGGGCGACGGCCACCTTCGTCGGGTTGCCGATCTCCTGAATGAGGCGCTCCTCATCGGGGGCGTTGTCAAACATGTTCTCCATCTGCGCGATGAGTGCCTGACGGGTATTGTCGTCGGTGATCAGGCCGAGCAGACTGCTGATCTCCGCCATGTAACTCTGTCTGTTAATAGATGGTCACCTCCAAGGGGTTCGATTGCATCTTGAAATAGCATCTCTAATTTACATATTATATTGCACGAATGGTGCGCGGTCAAGCCCGAAATGCACTTTTCGGCCGTGACCCAGCTCTTGACAGGCGCTGCGCGGCGGGGTATCCTGTGGAAAAAGGACCGGTTTTCCGAAAAGCCGGAAAGGAGTGGAACGCATGGAACAAGAGCGCCCCTACACCGAAGCAGAACCTGAAACGGCGGCCGGGACCGCCGAAACTATGACCGAGACCGTGGCCGAAACGACCGAGGCTCCGGCCGAGGCGGCCGCGCCGAAAAAGCCGCGCGAGCCGTTTTTCCGCCGCCAGCGCCGCGAGCTTTCCGACGCCTGGCGCGAGATCTACTGCAACAGCCGCGCGCGGCGCATCCGCACGTGGCAGATCGCGGTGTTCGCACTGCTGATCGTCGAGGTGACGGTCATGGCCATTGCGCTCAACCCGGTCTACTGGATCGGCACCGCACTGCTCGTGTTCTGGTGCGCGGGGCAGCTGTTTGACCGCCGGCCGGCGCGGCACTCCGTCGCCGCGGTCGTGCTGTATTTTATCATCGCCGTCATGATCGGTGTTTTTGCGGTGCAGGAGCTGCTTGGTGCTTGACAAGCGGCGGCGGATTCTATACACTATATAAGTTATCCCATACATTATGAAATACGTCCGCGCGGGATCTCTGCGCGGCATACAGAGGAGTGTTGCGCTTATGGCCAAAGAAAAGAAGGTCGAGCAGATCACCGATATGGAAGTCGACTTCGCCCAGTGGTTCACCGACGTGTGCACCAAGGCGGAGCTCGTGGATTATTCCGATGTCAAGGGCCTGTTCATCATGCGCCCGTATGGCTACGCCATCTGGGAGAACATCCAGAAGATACTCGACGGCAAGTTCAAGGCGACCGGTCACCAGAACGTGGCCATGCCGATGCTGATCCCCGAGAGCCTGCTGCAGAAGGAGAAGGACCACGTTGAGGGCTTCGCGCCCGAGTGCGCGTGGGTCACGATGGGCGGCAGCGAGGAGCTGCCGGAGCGCCTGTGCGTGCGCCCGACGTCCGAGACGCTCTTCTGCCAGCACTGGAGCCACATCGTGCACAGCTGGCGCGACCTGCCGTGCCTGTATAACCAGTGGTGCAGCGTCATGCGCTGGGAGAAGACCACCCGTCCGTTCCTGCGCGGGCGCGAGTTCCTCTGGCAGGAGGGCCACACCCTGCACGCCACCGAGGCCGAGGCCCGCAAGGAGACGCTGCAGATGCTCGAAATTTATGCCGAGACCTGCGAGCAGGAGCTGGCCATGCCCGTCATCCGCGGCAACAAGACCGACAAGGAGAAGTTCGCCGGCGCTGTGAACACCTACACCATCGAGTGCATGATGCACGACCACAAGGCGCTCCAGTCCGGCACGAGCCACTACTTCGGCGACGGGTTTGCCCGCGCGTTCGACATCACCTACACCGACAAGAACAACCAGCAGGCCTATCCGCACCAGACCTCGTGGGGCATGTCCACGCGCGTCATCGGCGGCCTGATCATGACCCACGGCGACAACAGCGGCCTTGTCCTGCCGCCGCACATCGCGCCGATCCAGGTCATCGTGCTGCCCATCGCGGCGCACAAGCCCGGCGTGACCGAGAAGGCCGAGGAGCTCGTCGCGCGCCTGAAGGCCGCCGGTCTGCGCGCGCAGGGCGACTTCAGCGACAACAGCCCCGGCTGGAAGTTCGCCAACTGGGAGATGAAGGGCGTGCCGCTGCGCGTCGAGATCGGCCCGAAGGACATCGAGGCCGGCCACTGCGTCGCCGTCCGCCGCGACAACGGCGAGAAGATCACCGTCGCGCTCGACGAGCTCGAGGCGCGCATCCCCGAGCTGCTCGAGACCGTGCAGCAGGGCCTGTTCGACAAGGCCAAGCGCAATCTCGACGAGCACACCTATGCCGCGCACTCGCTGGCCGAGGCCAAGGAGCTGCAGGAGAAAAACGGCGGCTTTATCAAGACCATGTGGTGCGGCGACCTTGCCTGCGAGCTCGAGATGAAGGACAAGGCCGGTATGTCCAGCCGCTGCATCCCGTTCCAGCAGGAGCACATTGACGACGTGTGCCCCGTGTGCGGCAAGCCCGCCAAGTGCATGATCTACTGGGGCGTGGCGTACTGAGCCGAGCCCGAAACGCAAAAATCAACCGCCCGCTGCGATCGCAGCGGGCGGTTTTGTTTATTCGTTTTCGATATAAAAGATCTTGTGCAGCGTCTGCACCGGGAGCTTTACGACGCTGCGGTCATAGGTCACGAGGCCGTTGAGCTCATGCTCTACGTCGCTCAGCTGCGTGTACACCGCGGCGCTGAGCCCCTGCGCGATGGCGGGGCGGATCTGCTCGTCATAGAGCGCCTGGAGCGCATACTCGAGCGAGAGCGGGGCGTCGCACGTCTTGTAGCCGACGCTCCTGCCGCCGACGGCATGGCCCTCGACGCGGTGGATATAGCCGCCGAACTCCGACAGCAGCGTGGCGCGGCCGAGCTTATCGGGCTGAAACCTGTACTTCTGGAAATACACGTGCAGGCTGTGCACATCGCCGAAGCCCTGGTCGTGCCAGCCGCTGGCCGGGTCGATCGTGCGGGTCTTGTCCACGGACTGGATGACCTGCACGGCCGTCTGGCTGTCAAACTGGCCCCAGCCCTCGTTGAACGGCACCCACACGGCGATGCACGGGTGGTTGTAGAGCGTGGTGACCATGTCGCGCAGCTCGTTCAAAAACGCCTTGCGCGCCGTCACGTTCGTGCGGCCGAAGAGGGGATACCAGCTGTCGTCGAGGTGCCAGCCCGTCACGAGCGGGGTGGAGACGATGAGCGGGTCGTAGCGCCTGCCGCCGCAGGGCATGTCCTGCCAGACGAGCATGCCCAGCCGGTCGCAGTGATAGTACCAGCGGTCGGGCTCGACCTTGATGTGCTTGCGCAGCATGTTGAAGCCCATGTCCTTGGCCAGCTGGATGTCGTAGACGAGCGCGTCGTCGCTCGGCGCGGTGTAGAGCCCGTCCGGCCAGTAGCCCTGATCGAGCAGGCCGTTGTGAAAATACGGCTTGCCGTTGAGAAACAGGCGGCGCACGCCGTTCGCATCCGTCTCGACGCTGCACTTGCGCATGGCAAAGTAGCTGTAGACCGTGTCGTCTCCGAGCGTCACGCTGAAGGGGTAGAGCGTCGGGTGCTCCGGCGACCAGGGGCGGAATGACTGCACCGGCACGTGCGCCGGCACACCCGCCGGGAACGTGAAGCGCTTTCCCTCCAGATCGATCATGCACTGGCCGGTGCCCTCGACGGTGATCTCCACCTGATGCGCGTCGAACAGCGGGGTCACGCGCAGGGAATGGATATAGTTCTGCGGCACGCTCTCGAGCCAGACCGTCTGCCAGATGCCGCTCTGCGGCGTGTACCAGATACCGTGCGGGTGCAGCGTCTGCTTGCCGCGCGGGAGCTGGGACTTGTTCGTTGCGTCGCGCACGCACACGAGGATCGTGTTTTCCTTGGCCAGCACCTCGGTGATGTCCACCGTGAACGGCAGGTAGCCGCCCGTGTGCGTGGTCAGCTCCACGCCGTTGCACCACACGGTCGCGATCTGATCGACCGCGCCGAAGTGCAGCAGCACGCGGCCGACATTGAACCCGTCCGGCAGCGTGACCGTGCGGATGTACCATAGGTATTCCTCCGGCTGCAGGACGTGTCCCACACCGGACAGCTCGCTCTCGGGCGAGAAGGGCACGAGGATCGTGCCGTCGGCCTGCGCGGGCTTGCTCGCGCTCGTCGTGATCGCGTAGCTCCACGGGCCGTTGAGATTCAGGTAGCTGTCGCGCACCATCTGCGGCCGGGGATACTCCGGCAGGGGCTGCGCGCGGTCGAGCGTATCCGCCCAGGGTGTCAGCATAACGTGGCCTCCTTTTGCCGCCGGCGGCGCCGGCAGAGCATTTGCTATCTATTTTACAGGATTTTTCCCCGCTTGTTAAGTCCCGAACACAGAATTTTTTTCCGCCCGGCGCGCCGGAATGGCGAGAAATCCCGCCAATATGCACAAAATGTTGCAAAGTTTCCGGAAATGTTGGATTTGTCAGCATTTTTGCAGGTTCGTTAATATTTAAATTAGTACAATTTGATGTTTTTCCGCCATTTTTGGTGGACGAAGTTAGGCTGGTGTGCTAATATATGTGGGTCAAAAAATAGAGAGGTGATGCAAATGCCCTTTAAGTTTCATGGCGGAGTTCATCCCAACTACATGAAGGCTCCGGACGTTCCGGTGACCGTCATTGCGCCTCCGCCGCAGGTCGTGCTCCCGATGATGCAGCATATCGGCGCACCCTGCAAACCGCTGGTCGCGGTGGGCGATTATGTGAAGATGGGTCAGAAGATCGCTGACAATCCGGCACCCGTCTCCGCGCCCATTCACGCGACGGTCTCCGGCAAGGTGATCGCTATTGAGCCGAGACCCCACCCCCTTGGCGATATGATCCCCGCGATCGTGATCGAAAATGACTTCCAGGACACCCCCTGCACGGATCTCGCGCCCCTGACGCCCGAGCAGATGAAGGATCCTGAGGCCATCCTCGAGCGCATCCGCGAGGCCGGTATCGTCGGCCACGGCGGCGCCATGTTCCCGACCGCGTTCAAGATCCGCGGCGGCCTTGGCAAGGTCGATACCCTCATCATCAACGGCGCAGAGTGCGAGCCGTACCTCAACGGCGACCACCTGACCATGAAAAACCACCCTGAGGAGCTGCTCAAGGGCATCGAGCTGGCGCGCATCGCGTCCGGCCTCGACAAGGCTTACTACGGCATCGAGAAGAACAAGCAGGACGCCATCGACCTGCTGCTGTCGAAAAACCCCGCGCAGTACGGCGTGGAGATCGTGCCGGAGAACGTCAAGTACCCCCAGGGCGCCGAGAAGATGCAGATCAAGGCCATCACGAACCGTGAGGTCAAGCCCGGCGGCCTGCCGTCCGGCGTCGGCTGCAACGTCATCAGCACCCAGACGGCTTACGCCATCTACCGCGCCTGCTACGAAGGCATGCCCAGCATCGAGCGTGTCCTCACCGTCGCCGGCAGCGCCATGGGCGATAAGTCCTACAACCTGCAGTGCCGCTTCGGCACCCCGTTCAGCTACATCGTCGAGCAGTGCGGCGGCTTCGTCGTCGAGCCGAAGAAGATCGTCCTCGGCGGACCCATGATGGGCCTGATCGCTACGAATCTCGAGGCGCCCAACATCAAGGGCACCGCGGGTATCCTGTTCTTCACCGATAAGGAAGACCGCTCCGTCGAGAATCCGACGTGCATCCACTGCGGCAAGTGCCTGACCGTCTGCCCGATGAAGCTCGAGCCGCTGTACATGTATAAGTACTATCAGAACCGCGACTTCGAGAACATGCAGAAGTACCATATCCTCGACTGCTTCGAGTGCGGCAGCTGTTCGTACAACTGCCCGGGCCGTCTGCCCCTGACCCATACCTTCAAGACCGCAAAGCTCCTCTTCGCCGCCCGTGCAGCTGAAGAAAAGGCCCGCGCGGAAGCCGCTGCAAAGGAGGCTGAAACGAAATGACACCGAAAGAATTTACCTTTGACGCTGCCTACCAGCCTCAGGTGCGCGCCAAGCGCGGCACCCGCGAGATCATGCTCGACGTGATCATCGCCCTGCTCCCGGCTCTGTGTGTCGGCGTGTGGCAGTTCGGCGCGCAGGCGCTCATCCCGCTGGCCGTGTCCATTGTGTCGTGTGTGTTCTTTGAGTGGGCTTACCGCAAGCTCATGAAAAAGCCCGACTCCATCGGCGACCTGTCCGCCGTGGTCACCGGTATCCTGCTGAGCTTCGTGTGCCCCGTTGACCTGCCCTGGTGGGTCATCATCATCGGCGCGTTCTTCTCCATCGTTGTGGTCAAGCAGCTCTACGGCGGCATCGGCTGCAACTTCCTGAACCCCGCCCTGGCGGGCCGTGCGTTCCTGCTGGCCAGCTATGCCACATGGATGACCACCTGGGCCATTCCTCAGATCCGTCCCGATGTCACCTCCGCCGCCACCCCCATGGCCATCATGAAGGAGGGCACCGAGGAGGCGTTCACCACCCTGATGAGCAACTACTCCATCGGCGATATGTTCCTGGGCAAGGTCGGCGGCTCCCTGGGTGAGGTCTCCGCCCTGTGTCTGCTGGTGGGCGGTGTCTACCTGCTCATCCGCAAGGTCATCTCCTGGCAGATCCCCGTGGCCTATATCGGCACGGTGGCAGTCCTCACGTTCCTCTTCCCCCAGGGCAACGACGCGATGAGCTGGATGCTCTACAACGTGCTCGGCGGCGGTCTGTTCCTCGGCGCCTTCTTCATGGCGACCGACTATGTGACCTCCCCCGTCACCAAGAAGGGCCAGCTCATCTTCGGTCTCGGCTGCGGCCTGATCACGGTGTTCATCCGCTACTTCGGCTCCTATCCCGAGGGCGTTTGCTATTCCATCCTTGTGATGAACTGCTGCACCTGGATCATTGACAAGTACACCAAGCCCACCCGCTTCGGCGTTGACAAGAAAGCCAAGAAGGAGGCGGCAAAATAATGAAGATCGAAGGTAAATTCATTCTCAAGGTCGCCGGCACGCTGACCGCCATTTCTCTGGTCGTCGCGGCGCTGCTCGGCGCGACCAATGCGCTCACCGAGGATAAGATCGCAGCCATCAACAAGGCGAACACCGAGGTCGCTCTCGCGGCGGTCGTCAGCTCGCCCGACTGCGAGTTCCCCCCCATTGAGGAGATCCCGCAGGCCGCTATCGACGCCGCCAAGACGCAGAGCGGCAAGCTCACCGAGGCCTACCGCGTCGTCGTGAACGGCGAGGATGCCGGCTATGCGTTCAAGATCGTCGCCGGCGGCTCGCAGGGCGACATCGAAATGATCGTCGGCGTGGACGCCGACCTGGCTATCACCGGCATCTCCGTGGTCGACGCCGCCGAAACGAGCGGCATCGGCACCAAGGTCATCGCCAATGAGGCGACCACCGCCGGCACCGGCGCGCTCGATCAGTTCGTCGGCAAGTCCGGCGCGGGCTCGCTCGTCGTCAAGACCAACATCGACGCCGTTTCCGGCGCGACCGTGACCACCAAGGGCATCACCAAGGGCGCGAATGCCGCTCTGGCCGCCGCGGAAGCCATGGCTTAAGAAAGGGGGACGAGATCAATGAATTTTAAGAAACAGCTCAAAGACGGTCTTATCTATCAAAACCCCGTTCTGGTGCAGGTCCTCGGTATGTGCTCCACCATGGCCATCACCACCTCCTTCTTCAACGGCATCGGCATGGGCGTGGCCGTCACCATTATCCTGACGCTGTCCAACATGATCATT
>OKUO01000398.1_pt1 | contig 15720 bp, 12 predicted proteins | sample 1606481 | NCBI WGS metagenome assembly OKUO01 (sample SAMEA3882503, study PRJEB24775) | human gut metagenome | biome: human-associated habitat; feature: intestine environment; material: feces | place: Netherlands | collected 2009/2010
ATCCACATTTCTCCAAAAACGCCCGTGCAATCACGGTTGCACCGATCTGGTTCGGGTGAATCCGATCCCATGCAATGTAGGAAGAATGACGGTATTGGAAGTAATCATTAAAAACAGCCTGCAGATCGATAAAACAGCAGCCATATTTTTCGGCCAGCTCGCGGCAGATTGCCCCATACGTATCCATACGTTTTCTCATCCAGTCCTCTGCATTTGGCTCCATATAATATGGGGTCATGAGAAAAACACCTTTTACGTTATCTTTTACGGAGAGAATCATCTGTTCGACGTTAGAACGGTACTCCTCCGGAGATACCTGGACATCCGGCATAGCCGGGCTGTCGAACTGTCTCCAGACATCGTTGATACCGATGCAAATAGAAACCCAGTCCGGGTTCAGGGAAACAACGTCGCGGTCAAACCGCTGCAGCAGATCGCGGCTTGTGTTTCCACTGATACCAGAGTTTGTTACACGAATGTATACCTCCGGGTAAAATGCAGACAACATGTTCTCAACAATTCTGACGTAGCTCTTTCCGACATTTTCAAATAAACCTTCCCCCACCGGCTGTGCACTCTCCATATCCGTTACGGAATCTCCTGCAAATACAATCCGGTCCATGTGTTTAAAAATCATTTTTTTGCCTCCCATAAATTTAGAAAAACCCTCTGAACCCCATTATAGTCTTACAGTTTCGACCGTGCAAGGCAAATTTTGTGTAAAAAAATCCGGCCGCGAAACACTGTTTTTCAGTGCCCCGCAGCCGGGAATTTCATTTTCTTTTCTTACTCAATCCCATTCATATAAGCATTGTAAATCGCCGGGTCAATGTTCTCTTTAATCGACGCATACACGCTCTTCGATGCCTCTCGGATGTCCGCTCTTGTCTGGTCATCGAGTGTCAGAATCTTCGTTCCGCTCTCCTCGATCGTCGCGATCTTGTCGGCGATACGGGCATCGGACTGCTCTCTTGCGTACTCGGTCGCAATCTTTGCGGCCTCTGTCATGATCTCCTGCTCGTCTGCAGGCAGATCCTGGAAGAAATCATCGTTGACGATCAGGGAAATCAGATGCGGCAGATGGTTCGTCTCCACTACGTAATCCTGCTGCTCATACAGGTTATTCGAAACGATGACCTCATACGGGTTCTCCTGCGCATCAATCGTGTGCTGCTGCAGGCCGATGTAAACCTCACTGAAGCTCATCGGCGTCGGGTTGGCACCGATGGCTTTCCAGAATGCCAGATGGTAGCTGTTCTCCATGGTACGGATCTTCTGGCCCTTGAAATCCGAAAAGCTGTAAACCGGCTTATTCGTACTCATGACACGAAATCCCTGATCTGCCATCCCGAGCAGGTGATAGCCTCCCTCCGTATAAACGTTGCTGATCAGCTCGTAAAACTCCGGATTATCGATCTTCTCACGGCATTCATCGAGAGAATCAAACACACACGGCAGATCAAACACGGCAAGATCACCCATAAAGGAAACCTGCGGTGCCGTATTCTGTACGACAAACGGAATATCGCCGTCGGCACACGTTTCCAGCAGATCGCGGTCGCCGCCGAGCGTTGAGTTTGCGTAAACCTGAATTTTCATCCTTCCATCGCTCAGCTCTGAAATCTCTTCCGCAAACTTTTCAGCGAAGATCTGCGTTACCGTGTCCTCCGGGCTCGCCGTTGCCAGCGGCCAGGAATAGCGCTGTGTCGTCTCTTCTCCGGAAGAGCCGCAGCCGGCAAGCGATGCGCCAAGCGCAATGACAGCGGCAAGTGCCGTCACTTTTCGGAAAAGCTTTTTCTTTTTTGTCATCTTTTTCATTGTCCTTCGCTCCTCCCTATAAAATTCCAATCGAAATCGCCGGAATAAACGTAATCAGCAGCAGTGCCGCAAGGAAGAAACCGATCATCGGCATAGCCTTCTTTGCGATCTGCATGACCGGAACCTCGGTCAGGGAGCTTGCCACGAACAGGTTGACGCCGATCGGCGGTGTTACAAAACCGATCGCAAGGTTGACAACCATGATCACACCAAACTGAATCGGATCTATACCGATTGCCTGTACGATCGGCAGAAGGATCGGGGTCAGAATCAGGATTGCCGGTGTGGTATCCATGACCATTCCGACAATCAGCAGGAATACGTTGATGATCAGAAGGATCGCAACCGGGCTGTGGAAGTTGTTCAGAATGAACTCACTGACCGTCTGCGGCACCTGCATCAGCGTCAGAACACGGGAAAATGCTGTCGATGCCGCCAGGATGAACAGGATCGGAGTAAAGGTGCGAATCGCCTCAACCAGAATGGACCAGATGTCGCGGATGCGGATACTCCTGTACACAAAAAGGCTGACAAGCAATGCATAGAATACGGAGATAACAGCCGCCTCGGTCGGGGAAGCAACGCCGCTGTAGATACAGCCGAGGATGATCACCGGGCTGAGCAGTGCAAAAAAACTCTCTTTTAAAACGCGAAGCAGGCCTTTGTCATGCAGCACTTTGACTTCTGCATAGATCTTCTCCCTATCCTCCCCGTACCGTTTGCAGTGATAGATGGCATAAAGCATCAGCAGCAGACCGATCATCAGACCCGGTACAATTCCGGCAAGGAACAGGTCACTGACCGAAGCACCGGAAGCCATACCGTACATGATGAACGGAATACTCGGGGGAATGATAACGCCAAGGCCGCCGGCAACTGCCACAATCGCTGTGGAGAATGTCAGATCATAACCAAGAGTAGTCAGAATCGGGATTGTCATGCTTCCGACAGCAGCAACGGTCGCCGGAGCGGAACCGGAAATCGCACCATAGAAAAGGCAGGTGACGATAACGGCGCACGGCATACCTGCGGTGAATTTTCCGAGAAAATAGGCAAAGACATCAAACAGTTTTTTGGAGATGCCTCCCTTAGCCATGATGATACCGGAGAGGACGAACATCGGAACTGCCAGCAGTGGGAAGGAATCGAGACCTCCGAACATGGCACGGATCAGATATTTGGCTCCTACCGTAAAGGACGGGTCAAACACCGATGGAAGCACAGATGTGATTCCAAGGGTAATCGATACCGGAACAGCGATGACCAGCAATGCAACAAAAATCAAAAATAATACTACGACCGGCATTAGCGTTCCTCCTCGTTTGAATTTTTAATCGTATGAATGCGGTTGTCGATACCCGCGTTCAGGGCATTTTCTGTGGCGTTATCTGCTCCGGCATTTGCCTCGATGAAGGATTCCGGCGTATTTCGCTCCGGATGGGCCGGGTCGAAAACGTTCTCACCGCGTGCCACGCGGAACTCGATCATCCACCGCTGCAAAACACGAAAGGCAACCAGCACAAAGGAGACGAGCGGTGCTGCCTGGATAAAGTACATCGGGATTTTGCAGGCCGGGGAAAGCTGGCCGCTTTTAACCGACGACATCATATAGGAAAAAGCAAACGGAATCATATAGATGAAAAAAATCAGTTCAAATGTATGATTCACAATTTTGAAGATGGCTTTTCCTCTCCGCGGGAAAATCGCAACAAACTGCTCGATCTTGATGGAAAGGCATTTCTTACTGCAGTAGCTGACGCTTAAAAAACCGCACCAGATAAAAATATATCTGGTCAGCTCTTCCGACCACGACAGCGACATGCCAAGAACGTAACGACAGAAAACCTGGACTCCCATGATCAGCGTCATGGCGATCAGACCGATCACAAGAAGAAATTCTTCGAGATTTTCATCCAGCCAGTGAAATATTCTCTTCATAAAAGGCATACCTCCGTTAAATTTATAACAGAACAATAATACAAAAGGGACATCGGCATCAACAGCAAAGCTAAAAATACCGGTGTCCCCTAAAGAAAAAACGGTTACATGGCTTTGTGAAGCAGATCCAGAACGGTGCTCAGATCATTCACACCCATCTGACCCGGTGCGGATGCTTTCTTTGCCGCGCCGAAGGTCATGGAAGAACCGAATACCTCACCGCAGAGACGGCTGATTACACCGGTGCCTGCCATAGACATGGTGATGATCGGTCTGTCCGCATAATTGGTGGCCATTTCCTCTGTTGCCGCAAGCAAGGTCAGAACGTCTTTCCTGTTCTGCGGCATAACAGCAATCTTCGGAATATCTGCGTTCATATCCTGCATTTTGCGCAGTCTGTAGATGATGTCTGCTTTTGCAGGAGTTTTGAAGAAATCATGATTGGAAGCGATAACCTTTACACCTGCTGCGTGTGCACCATCGATGATTTTTTTTACGATCTCGTCTCCGGTAAAAATTTCAACTTCGATCAGATCTACATATCCGGTCTGTGCTGCTTTGATGTTCAGCTCCGCATAGGCTGCCGGCTCGATAGCTTTTTCGCCGCCTTCTTTGGAGGTACGGAACGTCATCAGAAGCGGAATATTACCGAGTGCTTCGCGGAGGTCTTTTAACACGTCCTCTACCTGCGCAAAGTCGAATACGCCTTCAAACCAGTCTACACGCCATTCTACAACATCAACCGGAATCGAATGGAAGGTTTTTGCTTCTTCGATGATATCGTTTTTGGTAACACCTACGATCGGAACGATGATTTTCGGTGCGCCGGCACCGATTTCAATATCACGAACTTTTACTGTATTCATGTGTTTTTCCTTCTTTCTTCAATTTAACCCTGACTTTTCTTTGCAGGCTTTTCTTTTTCACGTCCGGATTCCTTGGTACTTCGTACTTCCGCAATCCTTAACCTCATTTTAATTGTCCTGCTGTGCAAGTTCAACCATTTTTTTATAGCGGATATTTACAAACAGTCCAAGTGCAACACCAACTGCGGTCAGAACGATATTCATGGTCATAACGCCGGACGGCTGCATTTTAGATGCTGCGGTCAGGATGGTGTAGTTGCAGAGAGAAGATGCGATCATAACCAGTGCGGTTACGGTTCCTTTGATTTTCGGGAACAGCATGTTGCAAACGGAAGTTGCGATCTGAAGCAGTCCGCCTGCGCCTGCCCATCCGATAATGAAAGCACCGGCGATCATCAGCGGTTTACTCTGTCCCATCAGGACAGCGATCATTGTTACAAGGCAGATAGCCGGGTAAACAACGATGAAACGAACGTCTTTGATTTTTCTGGTCAGGAATGCGGTTACAACGAGTGCCAGCATAGTTCCTGCAGAATAGTAGGTCTGCATGATGGACGGATTCGCCCAGCCTACATTTTCTTTTGCAAAGTTCTGCGCGCAGTTCAGCCACAGCTGGAAGGTACCGGTGCAGGTGAATCCGATCAGGATCATGGCGATGGACTCGAAAGAAAAATGGGTATGCTTCAGGCTGTCGATCAGACCCTCTTTTTTGCCGGATGCTTTCTGGTCAGCATCTGGCAGCGGGAACAGGAATACCAGTACAAAAAGTACGATATACGCAATTCCACATCCATAGAATAACGGATTGTAGGAGGTAAAGCCGGCTGCGGTAGAAGTAACCGCTACACCAAGAACAAATGGAAGCAGCATCTGTGCGATTGCGATGAAGAATTTGATTCCCATAGTAGCAACGCTCGGAGCTTTGTAAATAATTTCGGATACTGCCGGGTAAATACCGGTATCCAGAAAGGAGTTTGCGATACCGCCGATAATGGCGCATACGTAAGCGATGGTATAACCACCGTGTGTTCCTGCATTAAATGCAAGGGCAAGGCCGATCAGATAAATTGCATAAGAAGCACTTCCGATTGCGGTGGAAATGCGGCGTCCGAGCTTGTCGGACAGAGGACCTGCAAATGGCAGTGCGATCAGACGGCCAAGACCGAGTGCTGCGGAAATTGCGGTAATTGCCATTGCTTCCACTCCCCATGCTGCTGCCAGAGCCTCTTTGATGACTGCCTGGCCCAGAATAGAGCATCCAACACCGTGGATAAAGTAGTTCAAGTACAAAATTAATGCACTTGGCAGGTATTTCTTGTTCATGGTTTCTCTCCTTTTTAAATAGATCATGTGTTGAGGTCAAATTGTCTTTTTCCTCTGTTCGGTTCATCCTTTTGTTTTGTCACAAACAACAGATTACCAGTTTCGTGAATGTTAAAAAAATAACATTTGCCTTTATTTTAACAGTGAAAGTGTGTGCGGTCTAATGCTTTTAAAGGAAAAAATCAATGCATTGAATGCATTGATATGGTATACTTGAGTTATCATAATAAGAGGAAGCAAAGACTTTCTTACGGAACCATTTTTTCAGGAGGAAAAACCACATGACACTGAATCAGATTCTCTATTTCCGAAAGGTCGCCCGGCTGGAAAATTATCACCAGGCGGCAGAGGAGCTTTATATTTCCCAGCCATCCCTGAGCCGTTCGATGGCCGCCCTTGAAAGTGAGCTTGGAATCACGCTGTTTGAAAAGAAAGGGCGCGGTGTTGTCCTTACCAATGCCGGCCGTCTTTTCCTGGAGCATGCAGACCGGATCGCAGGCGACTGTGACATTGCGGCAGGCAAGATGAAAGAACTCGCCTCCGGTGGCGGAAAAATCAACATCGGTTATATTTTTCCACTTGCCGGACATTATATTCCGCACAATGTCCGCACCTTTCTGGACCAAGAAGAAAACAAAAATGTTGCCTTTAGCTTTTGGCAGAACCATACCCCGGCCATTGCACAGAAGGTGAAATCCGGCGAACTCGATCTTGGGTTTGGCGGCTTTTTAAAGCGCGACGACATGGAGTTTTTTCCGTTGATCCAGCAGCCGCTTGTCATCGTGTCCCCGGAACAGCATCCGATTGCCGACGAACCGGAGGTTCCGCTTGTAAAGCTTACCCGTTATCCGGTGATCGGCTACGACCGCGCATCCTGGATGGGGGCCTACACCGGTCATCTCTACCGCAAATATCAGCTTCATCCCAATATTATCATGGAATGCCCGGATGAATATTCGATTGTGGCACTGGTACGCGAAAACTTCGGCATCGCGCTCATGCCGCGAACCGATATTCTGGAACAGGCAGACGGTATCCGCATCCATACACTGAAAGGTCTCGAGATTTATCATCAGACTTTTATGTTCTGGATGAAGAACCGCTACCGGCTTCCGGCTGTCGAACGGTTTACCGAATACATGAAACAGCACGCTGACATTATCGAAGAGTCCAGAAACGATAGCGAAAACGTATCAAAAGTTTATCTGAAAGATATTGTTAATTTTTAGTCGAAAGAGTTATGATGGATTTGTCACAAACAGAGGATTACCGCTCATGTAATGAATAAGGAGAAATTTTCATGAAGAGTGCTTACCCAAAAATTTTTGAACCAATTACCATCAAACGAACAACGATTAAAAACCGTATTGCAATGACCCCGATGGGAACCAACTACGGTGAGACAAGCGGTGAGATGAGTAACCGTCATATGAATTATTACTCTCTCCGCGCAAAAGGCGGCGTTGGTCTTATTATTCTGGAGAACGCCAACATCGAGTACCCGGTCGGTTCCAACGGAACCAGCCAGATCCGTATCGACCACGACAGCTTTATGCCGCGCTACTATCAGTTAGTCGAAAATCTTCATAAAAACGGTGCTACCGTAGCAATTCAGATCAACCACGCCGGAGCTTCCGCATCTTCCGCAAGAACCGGTATGGAAACCGTTTCTTCTTCCAACATCCCGACAAAAGCCGGCGGAGAAACCCCTCGCCCGATGACAAAAGAAGAAATCATGACAACCGTGAAAAAATACGGCGAGGCTGCAAAACGTGTGCAGGCCATCGGCTTTGATGCCATTGAAATCCACTGCGGCCACTCCTACCTGATGAGCCAGTTCATCTCCCCGTATTACAATAAAAGAACCGATGAATTCGGTGGTTCTGTAGAAAACCGCCTGCGCTTCCCACGTATGGTTCTCGAAGAAGTACGTAAAAACGTCGGACCGTGGTTCCCGATCATCGTTCGTATCTCTGCTGAGGAGCGTGTTCCGGGAGGAAATACTCTGGAAGATACCCTCGAGTACCTCGAGTACCTGGATGAGTTCGTAGATATGTATGACGTATCCTGCGGCCTCAACCCATCCCTGCAGTATCAGATCGACTCCAACTTCCTGCCGGATGGATGGCGTTCCTACATGGCAAGAGCCGTAAAAAATAAATTCAAAAAACCGGTTATCAATGCTGGTAACTACCGTGACCCGAAGGTCGTTGAAAAAGTTCTCGAGAGCGGCGATGTAGATATCGTCGGAATGGGACGCGGCCTGATCGCTGAGCCGAACTGGGTGAAAAAAGTTGAGAACGGCGAGGAAGATCTTCTTCGAAAATGTATCTCCTGTAACGTTGGATGTGCCGGAAACCGTATCGGTGTAAACCGTCCGATCCGCTGTACTGTAAACCCATCTGTTCTTGAGGGCGATGTATATAAGAAACTGCATGTAAACAAAAACTGCAACGTGGTTGTTATCGGCGGTGGTACTGCCGGACTGGAAGCTGCCTGTACAGCCGCAGAGGTTGGATGCAATACCTTCCTTCTGGAAAAAGGCAATGAGCTTGGCGGACTTGCATCTCTGATCTCAAAGATCCCTGCAAAGAACCGTCTTGCTGATTTCCCGCACTATCTCATGCATCGTGCTGAACAGCTTGATAATCTTTACATCTTCAAAAACACAGAAGGAACACCGGAAAACATCCGCAAGTTCCATCCGAATATCATCGTAAGCTCCACCGGCTCCGCTCCGCTTCTGCCTCCGATCGCAGGACTGAAGGATCGTATTGACAACGAGAACCATAATATTTATTCTATTCTTGGTATGATCAGCCACATTAATGATTTTCCGAAGGATCTGGAAGGCAAAAAGGTTGTTGTTGTAGGCGGCGGTGCTGTAGGTCTTGATGTTGTGGAATTCTTTGCTGACAGAAACGCAGACATCTCTATCGTTGAGATGATGGATCAGATCGGACGTGATCTTGACCCGGTAAGCAAAAATGACACAAAGACCATGATGAAAAAACACAATGTACATCAGCTTACAAAAACTGCTCTCCTTGAGGTTAAGGATTCTTCCTTCCTTGTCAGGGGCGACGGTGAGCCTTATGAGCTTCCATTTGAGTACGGCTTCGTATGTCTCGGAATGAGAGCTCAGGGACAGCTTTACCAGAACCTCACAGAGGAATTTTCTTCTGAGGATGTTGAGATCATGAATATCGGCGACAGCCAGAGAGCAAGACGAATCATTGACGGTACCCAGGAAGGACGTAACATCCTTACCATTCTCGAACAGAGAGGATACCTTTAATATCATCGCTATAACCTCCTGACGGGCATTTTCATATGTTATAAAGTCCGCTCCACGGAGTGTCTATAGATTTTCCACGTCTTCCTCCCGCTGCAGCCGTCCGAAGAACATCCGCAACTTCTTCAGACTGATGTGGCGGGAGGTTTTAAAAAAGTTACCCAAGATTTTTACCAATGAGAGGAGTTATTACCATGTCAGAAAGAATCACAGGACATACCGAACTGATTGGTCTTATGGCATATCCGATCCGCCACTCCAGCTCTCCTGCCATGCAGAATGAAGCTTTTGCAAAGCTTGGCTATGATTATGCATATCTTGCATTTGAGGTTGGTGCAGACGAGATCGAGGATGCTGTAAAGGCCATCCGTACTCTGAAAATGAGAGGTTCCAACGTTTCCATGCCGAACAAAACTCTGGTAGGCCAGTACCTTGACGAGCTTTCACCGGCAGCAGAAATGTGCGGCGCTGTAAACACCATCGTTAATGATCATGGTCATCTTACAGGCCATATCACAGACGGTATCGGATTTATGGCAGCACTGAAAGACAATAACATCAACGCCATCGGAAAGAAAATGACCATCGTAGGTGCAGGTGGTGCCGCAACTGCTATCGAGATCCAGGCAGCACTTGACGGTGTAGGCGAGATTGTGATCTTCAACCGCAAAGATGAATTCTGGGACCGTGCAGTATCTACGGTAGAAAAGATCAACACCAGAACTTCAAGCCATGCTGTTCTCTATGATCTGGCAGATCTTGACCAGCTGAAAACAGAAATGGCTGACAGTTATATTTTCGTAAATGCGACAGGTGTTGGAATGAAACCACTGGAAGGTCAGTCCGTTGTTCCGGACAAGTCTTACTTCCGCCCGGAGCTTATCGTTGTTGACGTGCCTTACTCCCCTCTTGAAACTGCTATGCGTTCTATGGCAAAGGAAGTTGGCTGCAAGACAATGAACGGCCTTGGCATGATGCTTTTCCAGGGCTCCGCTGCATTTGAACTGTGGACCGGCGAACCGATGCCGATCGAACATATGAAAGAGATTCTTAACATCAGATACGACGACTAAACTGCTATCTGTTCCTGTCGTATCAGAAAGGACCATTATGAAAACAGTTCAGGTAAGAAATATCACACTCGGAGAGGGAAGACCGAAGATCTGTGTCCCGATCGTGGGACAGACAAAGGATGATATCCTCCTTGAGGCAGGGACCTTCGCAAGGATCCCCGTAGACGTTGTGGAATGGCGTGTTGACTGGTTTGAGGACGTTTTTGACACAGACAAGGTTCTGGATGTGGCAAAAGATCTCCAGACCGTTTTAAAGGACACTCCGATTCTCTTCACCTTCCGTACTGCAAAAGAAGGCGGAGAAAAAGCGATCTCCAACGAAGCTTACAAAGCACTCAACATGGCTGTCGCAAAAAGCGGCTATGTAGATCTCATTGATGTAGAAGCCTTCACAGGTGAGGAGATCGTAAAAAGCATGATCCAGGAAGCACACAGCTATGGCGTAAAGGTCATCGCTTCCAACCATGATTTTGGCGCAACTCCTGAGAAGGATGAGATCGTGCGCCGTCTTCGCATGATGCAGGACTATGGCGCAGATATCCCGAAAATGGCTGTTATGCCAAGAAACAAACAGGACGTGCTTACACTCTTAAGTGCCACGCTGGAAATGTCCGAGCAGTTCGCCGACCGCCCGATCATTACCATGTCCATGGCAGGTACCGGTGTTGTCAGCCGTCTCGCTGGTGAAACCTTCGGTTCCGCCCTTACCTTCGGTGCAGCTACCAAAGCTTCCGCACCGGGACAGATCAATGTCAACGAGCTTGCACAGGTTCTTGACATTATCCACAAAAGCCTGTGATCCTGTAACCTCCCATAAAAAGGATCTACGGTAGATTTTTGTAATAGAACGTGAATTATAAACCAATTTTCAAACCCAATTGATGTAACAAATTTTTGCAATTTTAATCCCATAATAGCAAATCTATTAAAATAATAATTAAAAACAACAAATCTCATGACAAAAAAAGAAGTGTGCTGACCCATCCAGCACACTTCTTCTTTTTCTGTTTTTTATATCTTTGTTATTCCTCTGATCAATTTTTATCCTCGATGGCATTCTCCTCTTTCTTTCTGGGGTCCCAGTTTGAAAGGAAGATATTCAGACCGAAGCCTACAGCCAGGGCCCATGCGGATGCCCATGCAGTTCCCTGGGTTGCAAGCACAGCTGCCATAACACCTGCGATCATCTTGTCACGGTCTGTTCTGCAGTAATCCATACCGATCCTTGCACAGACAAAGGCCTGGAACATCAGAGTAATGGAGGAACCGACTCCGAAGATCGGACGGAAGAAGCTTACAACCGGAATGATCAGCACACTTAAAAACGTTGCAATACGGAAGGATGCCATACCGCCGATCAGAGACTTCATAGCTTTCTTTCCCTCCTTGTAACGGATGGAAACAGATACTGTCATTCCAACCCATAACGGACCGGAAAGCGGCGGGAATGGGGCAATGACGGAAAGGATCAGGTTCCTGATGCCGCTGACCAGGTTGGAACGGCTGGAATTGAAATCAATGTACTCATCATCTCTGGACTGGCGTGCCTCTGTAACCAGTGTCTCTGTGGTAACAAAATCACCAAATGCGATAACATAACATACAAGTGCCAGAGGAAGCGCTTTGACAAACATGGAGACCGGCGGGATTCCCACACCAAAGATACTTACCTGTGAGATGATCTCTTTGAACTGCGGGATCTTGATAAAGGTTCCCAGCTCCAAACCAGGCGCATCCAGCTCGCCTACAAGAAGACCTACCACCATGGCGATCAGATACGGGAAAAGGTTTCCATACCTGGCAACAAGATCCAGGAATTTGTTGTTCTTTCTCTTCTCCTGATATTTATCTGAAAAGCTGATCAGAATCAGAAGGCCTACACCGGCAACGATCGCCAGCGGATACTTATGCATGTTGCCGCCCTCTCCCAGCTGTCCTGCCATAACCGTCACCGGCGCAGCAAGAAGGATACCACCCTTAACAGAATTTGGTACTGCATGGACAAATTTATCCGCAAGCTTGGTGATGCCCATAAATATGAACACGAGACCAACCAGCATCTGCAGGGCGATCATTGCCTGGATACGTTCTTTTCCCATAGGGAAGCCTTCCAGGAATACGATCGTCAGCGGAAGGGTCGGTGTGATCCATCCCGGTACAACCGGATCACCAAGTAAGCTGTGTAGCATATACAGCATGGTCTCTATGATCACACAGCTCCATGCCAGCTCATAAGGCAATCCAAGATATTGTTCCAGATAAGGAACCGCCGCCAGTGCCGTAACCCCGAGGATCAGGCCCTGGATAAACTCTACGGACTCAATTTTATAGTGAATAAACGGAAAACGAATCTGAAATGGCCCAAACGGAATGTAGGGCAGTTCGTTTTCTCTTCGCTGTCTTGCTGCACGTGCCATAACGATTCTCCTTTATCGTTTTTTTTGATAATACATATATAGTATCTTTTATTTTGTAAGTTTGTTAATTAACAAACATTTTCAGAAACGGTAAAGTCCAATCCGGGAATTGTTCCCGAATTGGAACTTTGTTTTGCACAGATTCAGTCATCTTTGTCTGTATCCATACAATGATTCACTTTTTTTACTGTAGTCAAACGGATATTCACCCCAAGGGATTTCCTTGATTCAGTCAAGCCTCTTTTCCACGGTTCATCTTAACGAACAGTGCAAGAAGGATTCCTATGAATGTCACTGCCATATTGAGAAGCAGGATCATTCTCGGAGCACTGGTTCCGGCAGTCTTTGTAATGTAGCCGGCCAGTGTCAGAATGGTGTAGTTCGCAACGCTGGATGCGATCATGACCATGGATGTTGCAGTTCCCTTGTTTTCCGGGAAGAACTCCGCAGTTGTGGAAACAGCCAGCTGAAGCACACCGCCTGCGCCTGCAAAACCGATCACAAATCCACCGATAAGACAGATTGTCGGATTCTGGATAAAGTAGCAAAGTCCCAGCATGATGAAAGAGATCAGCGGATAAATGATCAGGATATTGATCTCCTTCAGTCCTTTTTTGATAAATACAGAGGAACACAGGATCGCTGCAAAGGTTCCTACTGCATAAAAGGACTGGATCTTGGAAGGATCACTTAAGTTATAAAGCTTTCCGAGCTCCTGGTTACAGTTCAGCCACAGCATGAATGTAGAAGAGCTTGTAAATCCGATGAGGATTGCTGCAAGAGCTGCAGGAGTGATCTTTAATTTTGCTTTTTCTTTCTTTACTGTACCTGCTGTATTTCTCTCCGGGAATGGCAGGAACAGGATCAGGATTCCATCGATAAAGATCGCAGCACCTGCAACAATAAAGATGGTTCTGTAGGACATATTCGCCGCTGCTACAAATCCGATGAGGAAAGGAAGCAGAAACTGGCTGATACACATGGAGAATTTTGTAAACAGGTTCGCTACAGAAGGATTGTTTACATAAATCTCCATACATGTCGGGCTTACGCAGGTGTCCAGGAAGGAGTTTGCGATACCGCCTACAATGGCAAAGGCGTAGGCAACTCCCATAGACGGAGCAAATGCGATTCCCATAAAGTATGCTGCATAGCAGATCACACCAATGATTCCACTTAATCTGCGTCCGAATTTGTCGGACAGGGGACCGGAAAACGGAAGAGAGATCAGTCTTCCAAGTCCAAGTGCGGCAATTACAGATACTACCATGCTGACATCCATAGTTCCATCACTTAAAGCCTTTGCTCCCCAGTGAGCCGCAAGCTCCGGCTTGTACTGACCCATGATGGAAGCTCCGATTCCATGGATGAAATATGTAAAATACAGCGCGATAGAAGTAATCACTAAATTTTTCTTACCTGTCTGGCTCATTTTTCTTATTTCCCTTCGTTCTCAGCCTGAAATTTCTGGTACTCATCTGTCGGCATCTCAAGACCTGTGTAAAGCTTGTAAGATGCTGCACCCTGCCACAGAAGCATTCCTTTTCCGCCTACCGCAAGCTTCACGCCTGCTTCTTTTGCTTCTTTTACCATCTTTGTCTCTGCCGGATTGTATACGCAGTCAGCAACAACAAGATCCTTATGGAACATGGATTTATCAACCAGTGTGATGTCATCATGTGGTTTCATTCCTGCAAGTGTTCCGTTCGCGAGGATATCTGCGTTTGCGATCTCTTCTCTCAGTTTGTCCTGGTCGTCAAGGCAATATACGCTTACTTTGCAGTCCGGTACTTCTTTTGCAAGCTTCTCAGCAGTTCCTTTTGCTCTGTCAAGGAATGGATCGTCAGGATTGAAGATCGCGATGGATGCAGCTCCGTCAAGGGCACACTGTACAGTAAGGGCTGTAGCTGCACCGCCTGCTCCGAGGACTACCATCTTTTTACCCTTTACATCAACACCGTGCTCTTTCAGATTGCGGACAAATCCGATACCGTCTGTGATATGTCCAACAAGTTTTCCATCCTCATTTACGATAGTATTTACAGCGCCGATGATCTTTGCTGCCGGTGAAAGCTCGTCTACACACTGAGCTACTTTGTTCTTGCAAGGCATGGTTACATTGCAGCCTCTCATTTTGAACAGACGCATTGCATCAAGAGCTGCCGGAACCTGATCCTCTTTGATATCAAATGCCATGTAAGCATAGTCCAGGTTATGGTACTGGAAGCTGAAGTTGTACATAGCCGGGGATCCGGAATGTCCTACAGGGCTTCCGATCAGTGCAAGTAAACCAGTTGTTCCTTTAATTCTCTGTTCCATTTCTTTTTACCTCCTGCATTTTCCCCTGACAGACACCGGATATATTTTCTCCGGTGTCTGACAGGTCATCTTTTTAATTTTTGTACTGTCCGGTTTATTGGATAGATTGGCAGATCAGATCCTGGAAGCTACCTCATAAGCCTCTTTTGTTGCATCCAGTGCACGTCTTGCACGGATAGCATCTCCGATCACATGTGTCTCAGGTACAAGGTCTTTGATCTTCTCTTCCAGAGGATTGTAGTTGCGGAATCCCATGGAAAGGATCACAGAATCATATCCTCTTGACTCGTGACGTACTCCGTCAGCGGTCTCATATTCTACACCGTCTTCATAGAATTTGCATACCTTTGCTCCGGTGATCTCCTTGATTCCGTAGTCCTCGAAATCTTTCATCAGATATACTCTGTGCTCGTGGATCACATCTGCACCTACGGTATCACGGAACTCGATAACAGTTACATCATGCTCCTGCTCGCCTAAAAATGCAGCTGTCTCGCATCCAACCATTCCACCGCCGACAACGAGAACCTTTTTGCCTGCTGCTCTCTTGCCATCCAGAAGGTCAGAGCCGTGGATGATAGCCGGATTGTCGATTCCCTCGATCGGAAGGATCAGAGTCTTGGAACCCGTTGCGATGATCACACTGTCCGGTTTCTCCTCTTTGATAAGCT
>OKUO01000403.1_pt1 | contig 15660 bp, 15 predicted proteins | sample 1606481 | NCBI WGS metagenome assembly OKUO01 (sample SAMEA3882503, study PRJEB24775) | human gut metagenome | biome: human-associated habitat; feature: intestine environment; material: feces | place: Netherlands | collected 2009/2010
CCTATCTTGGGTGAAGCCGTCGATCCGTTCGCCGCCGCTCAAGGAGGATCCCAAGCCAGCGGCGAGGATTCCGCCTCAAAGAAAGACAAGGAATACCAGTCACTGCTTAATACCGGCAACGGCGTGATGGGCACAATCAAGGTGCCCAAGCAGTCCATCAATCTGCCGATTTATCACGGCACTTCCGAGGAAGCACTGGCTTCTGGTGCCGGCCATTTGTACGGCACGTCGCTGCCGGTGGGAGGTAAATCCACCCATTCGGTCATTACCGGGCACCGCGGGTTGGTTGAAGCGCTGATGTTCACCCGTTTGGACGAGGTGAAAGAGGGCGACTTCTTCTACATCGAAGTCATGGGCGAAACTTTGGGCTACAAAGTGGACCGCATTTCGGTGATTTTGCCGGATGACACGTCGAAGCTCAAGATCGTGCCGGGTGAGGATCGCGTCACTTTGATGACCTGTACACCATACGGCGTGAACACGCACCGACTGCTTATCTCCGGGCACCGCGTGGCGATTCCGATGCCGGCCCCCGAGCCGAATGACGTGCTTGACGCGCGCAATATCGCCCTTGGTGTTGGTCTAGGCATACTGGCGGCAGGACTGTTCATCATCTGGTTGGCGCGACGGCACAAGGCCGCGCGCATCATCCGCCACGGCGCATTCTGGCCGTGGATGCGCCGCAAGGGCGAAAGCGCCAATGATACGCTGGCTTAGGCCTCGCGCCGACCGGCCAGTGCCCTGCCCAGCGTGATTTCGTCGGCATACTCCAAGTCGGAGCCCACCGGCAGGCCACTGGCAAGTCGGGTGACCTTGACACCTACGGGTCGCAATAGCTGGGTCAAGTAGCTGGTGGTGGCCTCGCCTTCAATATTCGGGTCGAGCGCCATAATCACTTCCTTGACCTCATCGCCTTCTAAGCGTTTGAGCAGACCGGGAATACGCAGGTCAGCAGGGCCAACGTTGGCCATTGGGTTGATTGCGCCACCGAGCACATGGTATAGGCCGCGGTATTCGCGCGTGCGCTCGATGCTCATCACATCCTTGGGCTCTTCGACCACGCAGATCACGCTGTGGTCGCGGCGTGGGTCGGCGCATACCGGGCATGGGCTGGTTTCGCACACGTTGCCGCAGATATCGCAGAACCGTACTTTTTCCTTGACTTCCGTGATGGCGTCGATCAGTGCCTGCGATTCCTCATCGGGCGCGTTGAGCAGGTAGAAGGCGATGCGTTGCGCGCCTTTCGGCCCGATGCCGGGCAGGTTGGCGAACGCGTCGATGAGTCGTTGGATGGCGCCGTCATAGGCCAAAGCCATGGTTCATACCTTTCGTTGACTGGTTGCCGCAGCCACGTTCCGGACAACTGACGTCTGATGGCCAGCGCCCGGTACTCGCCGTACGATAAGCGACATGCGACGTGCGGTGGCCGGTGTCAGTCGTCAAGTGTTTTCTTCACCTGCATGTTGCGCGGATTATGCGGATCGTCCGAGCTGAATTCCTCGACTTTCTTCACTTCGAACACCCTGTTCAGGTCGTTCATGTCCAAAGCGTTCGATGCGCCGATCGATTCGTCGCTCATGGAGTATTCGTCGTCTTCCGGGGCGACTTCAGGCTCCGGCGGTCCCGCCTGCACCGGCATGGGGACTCCCCATGGGTCATCCGCGAATCCTGCCGGCGATGACGCCGGCTGCTGGGCCTGTTGCGATTGCATTTCGCGGGCGCTTTGCCGTGCGCTATGTCGTTCGCTGTGCTGTTCCGGCTGGTTTTGCCGCGGCTGCTCCGGCCCATTCGGTTGGCCTTGCTCCTGATCGTCCGTCTGCGGCGTGGGCAGTGGCGTGGCCCACGGATCGACGTCATCGCTCACATCCGGCACGTCCACATGTTTTACGTGGTGTTCCGGCGGCTGTACGTCGTTGGCGTTGCCTTCGGCGATGGGCGTCTGCGGAATTGGGGTGTTCCACGGATCGTCGTCTTCCGGCTCCTTGGCAACCTTCTTGCCGAGGTTCGCGGTCAGCAGGGTGGCGGCCTTCAGCTGTTCCTGCACCAGCTGCGCGTTGATCTTGCTCTGCTCTTCCGGGCTGAGCTTGCTCCACGGCACCGCGGTGGAACCGTCGGCAAGCTTCTTGGCCGGCGCGAGAGTGACATCGGGGCCGAACACCTTATGCACTTCGCCGCGCACGATCTGCACCACATTGGTGGTGCCGTCGACCGCTTCCTTGGCCACGGCCTTGGCGAACGCGTATTTGCTCAACGACTTGTCGAATTTAATCCACAGTCGGCCTTTGGCCCCGTCCAGCAGCACGCGGGGCACTTTCTCGCGGTCCACGTAGCGACGGACATCCTCAGGCAGGCCGGCAACGATCGCGTCCCACTTCTGGTCGGGAGTGCGATCGTCCGTTGCCGCAGGCTGGGGCGCGGACTGAGCCACGGACTGGGTGGGAGCGGAAGCTTCGGCATTGGATAGTTTGGATGGCGCAGACTGCGTTTCAACCGGCTTGGACTCGGCTGAAGCGGCCGGCTCGCTGCCTTCCGACAGAGGTCTACCCATCGCCTGCTGGACTTCCGCCAATACGGAGGCCGCTCCGGAAACGACGGCATCGGCCGGATTCGTGGGAGCCGCGGACGGTTCCACGGCATGCCTTCCACGTGCCGATTGCGCGGCGTACCTACGGGAACCGGACGGACGCTGCGATTCAGACGCTGCGGCACCGCCCGCATGCCCAGCTTCCGGCATGCCGGACGATGGTGCGGCGGCTTGCGCGACCACGCCCGTCTCACGACCGGCAAGAAGGCGGGCGGCGAGCAGTTCCAGGCGCATGCGCGGCGAAATCGCACCGGTCATGTTGGCCAGCGTGGCGTTGATCGTATCCGCCATCTGCGTAAGCGCGGCCAATCCCAGCGAAGCCGCCTGGCGATGCAGATCGTCCATGTTCTCGGTCGCGGTGTCGTCAGACAGCACGCTTTCCGCACGCTCACCGCCCAAGGTGAGCACCAACAGGTCGCGCACGCGCGCCAGCAGGTCCTCAACGAAACGTCGGGGGTCGAATCCGCCGACCACGACCTTTTGAATGACGCCATACAGCGCCTCGCCGTTCTTGTCGGCGACGGCGTCGATTGCCTCGCCGATAAGCGCGTCCGGCGTGAAACCAAGCAGCGCGACAGCGGAATCGTAAGGAATCTTGCCGTCGACGGCACCGACCATCAGCTGGTCGAGCACGGACAGCGTGTCACGTACGGATCCGCCGCCGGCACGCATGGCCAAGCGCAGCACACCCGCTTCGGCCTCGATATGCTCGTCGGCGCAGATCTGCTCAAGATACGGGCCCATGACCTCCTGTGGCACCAGACGGAACGGATAGTGGTGGGTGCGGGAGCGAATGGTGCCGATCACCTTGTCCGGTTCGGTGGTGGCGAAGATGAACATGACATGCTCCGGCGGCTCCTCCACGATTTTCAGGAGCGCGTTGAAGCCCTGCGGCGTGACCATGTGGGCCTCGTCGAGGATGAAGATTTTATAGCGATCACGGGCCGGAGCGAATCCGGCACGTTCGCGCAGTTCACGGGCGTCATCCACACCGTTATGGGAGGCGGCGTCGATTTCCACCACGTCGATGGAGCCGGGGCCGCCGGTGGCAAGGTCACGGCAGCTGGCGCATTCGCCGCACGGATGCGAGGTCGGACCTTTGGCGCAGTTGACGCAACGGGCCAGAATACGCGCGGAACTCGTTTTACCGCAGCCGCGCGGTCCGGAGAACAGATAGGCGTGCGTGAGCTTGTTCTCGTCAAGCGCACGCATCAGCGGAACCGTGACCTGATCCTGTCCGATCACGCCATCGAACGTGTCGGGACGATACCTTCTATACAGTGCCAGTGCCATCGCAAATTCCTTCCGCCGTAGTGTTCTAGAGTATCGATGAATTACGACACGTTCGCCAATCGGGAAGCGCCGAAGCCGACCATCTCCGCAAGTCCATCGCGTGTCTGTCTGATCTACAACCGGCGCAGCCGGTACTCTGGAAATCAGACATGAACCGTGTGATCGGCGTACCGTCGGTCACGAACGCTGACTGTTGCGCGCCTAAAACCCGTGCGTCACCACCATGCCGCACAAGGCGTTGCCACGCGATTGGGAGGAGAGAGCCATGACCGGGAAACCGGAAGCGTCCACCAGCACCATTGGAGACGCGCGTCGCTTGCAGATCGTGCAGGCGGCACGTGAGATCTGCTTGGAAAAAGGGTTTTCGAAGATCACGATCAGCGATATCGCCGAACGGGTCGGCATGACCAGATCGCTTTTCTACCACTATTTCCAAGACAAAGACCAGGTTGCGGATGCCGTGCTCGACGATGTCATCAGCGAAGTCATCGCCCGCCTGGAAGAGTGGAACGAGCATCGCGAGGCCGGCAACATCTCGAAGGCGCTTGACGATGTGGTGCGGCTGACCCGTTCGCTCATCGCCGATGAGGGCCCGTTCAGCCAACGTCTCATCGAGGATGGCAACGCTGCACTGTATCTGAGGTTCATCGACCGGGCCGCGGACCGCATTTCCGAATACCTGTGCGGTTCCACGGTACGTGAATTCGAGGAAAAGCACGGCATGCCGATCCGCAACGAGCATGAGACCTTCTACACGCTGATCGTCGGCTTGATCTCGCTGATCAGACTGCATCCTGACATTGACGATGACATTGTCAGGCAGGTGGCGGCACAGACGCTGCATTTGGACGAATATCTGTGACGGTGCTCCCACACGCATCATTTCCGCCGGCAAGCAACATATAACGGCCGTTCAGTGTCCGGAGGGGCATCGAGCGGCACCGGCTGGCTGACGGAAAACGACGTCAGGCGAGGAATCTACCGGTAAGAGGGTCACGACCGTCACGTTTGATGGTTTCCAACACCCGTTCCTCGCTGTCGGCCGCCTGCGCTTCCGCCACGGCCGGCGGCACCAGCACACGCAGCGCACTGTCCTTGGCTAAGACCTTCACCGGCAAATGGCCCACGTATTCGCCATCGGCCATCAACACCGGAGGCTCATCCCCTTCGGTGGCGCGGGTGATTTCAATGTCGCGCACCCGCTTCCATCCGAAAGCATGGCTGCCCAGCAGTCGGCCGTGGTAGGCGCGTGCCACCGCGTCCACGCACTCCCGGAAATTCGGCACATGGTCAAGCCACACCAGATCAAGCAGTCCGTCCGCGAACCGTGAATACGGGGACACCTCGATGCCGCCGCCGATATGGCGGGAATTGGCCACGGTGAGCAGTGGCGAGATGATATCCCGCTCCTCCACCGAACCGTCGGCCAGCGTGGCCTTGATGTGGTATCCGTAGCTTTTCATGTGAGTCAACTCCACGATGACCGCGGCGAAATACCGCAGCGAGCCATTCGGCAGATGCGAATGATTGGCGCGGTCGTTGATGCTTGCGTCCAAACCGCACGACAGCATGCCCGCATAATAGCGGTCGATCGGCGAGCGCGACTGTGAAACATCGGTTCCGTCGGTCGAATCGATGGCATGACCGTCAGGCAACGAAGTCACCAAGCCCATGTCCACGTCGATATGCGTGCCGCGCACAATCGCACCGACAATGCCTTCAACGGCGGTTTCGACGCGATTGACCGGCAAATCCAGTCCGCGTGCGAAATCATTGCCGGAGCCGATGGCCACGATGCCGAGTGGTTTGCCGGAGCAGCCGACTGCGTTGGCGCCTAACGCGACCATGCCGTCGCCTCCGACCGCGACCAGATAATCGTATTCGTCGCCGCGGCGGCGGGCGTTGGCCAGGGAATCGTCGAAGCTTGTGCCGGTCACATCGATTACGTCGAAGCCATGCTTGCGTCCGGCTCCGCGCAGCAGATCAATGACATGACCGCCCACTTGGGCGCCCTTGCCTTTGTTCGATGTCGGATTGCAGACCACGGCAACGGTCGTATTCGCATGTGACGTCTTGCTCATACTTGTACGATAACCATGTTTCACGTCAAGCGCCAGATTGCCCATTACCTTCAGCTGAACATTCCGTGTCGTCATGCAACGACTGTCCGGCAATCTCCTAATCACAGGCAATAGGCCCCGCACGTGACTGCCGGACGACCCACGGTGCGAACGGCACCTGCGTGGCCGCCTGCACGGCGACCACCGCATCCTCGCCTTCAATGGCACAGGATTCGAGCCGGGTTCCATTGCCCGACGTTGTACGCGATGCGGCCGCGCACGGGTCGGCGGCACCGTCACGCAGCGACTGCGCGGCGGCCACCGACGCCAGGTCGGCCGTATTCTGCGCGCGATGCACGCACAGCAGCAGATTGCCTGCCATGGCGACCGCACCGAGCATGGCCGCGACGATTGCGATCAGCGCGACTCCCGATATGGTTCCGGCACCTTCGTCCGCGCCTTTCAACACATGCGACACACGTCGCACATACTGTTTCACGTCATGTTTCACGGAAGTCGTTCCTTTCTTGCCGCGCATTGGAAGCCTTTCAAAAACCGTTACGGACAGCACGCTGTCATGAACATCGCAATCAGAAATACCGAGTTGCCTTGCCCACGACGCTGGCGGGCAGCACGCCGGTCGGATCCGCCGCAACCGGGCAACGCACCACAACGGTGACGCTGTTCGCATTGGCGGCGAACGACACCGTGGAACCGCCACCGGCAATGGTTTGCGCCGCGGCGCGGGCTTTCGCTTCGCCGCCGGCGTCAATCGCCATGGCCCTCGCACCGGCGGCCGCAGCGTCCTGACAGTTCATGGACACTATGGAGGCACGCCCCAAACACAGCACCAGAATCGCCACCGCGGCCACGCAGGGAAGCACCACCGCGAATTCGGCGGTGACGGTTCCGCAATCGGCGTCACGGGCATGGCGTCTCCACCATCGCGCAAGCATGGTTACCCCACGCTCAACGCTTTCTTGATGAGGCCGGTCAGCAGCGTTTTCACGACATCCGATTTCACGATGGCGATCAGAACCGCGGCGAATGCCGTGGCCGCCACCAGCACCACCGCGTATTCGGCGGTGACCGCGCCCTTCTCCGGCTCGGCGGTCAGCAGGCGCATGCGCACGTCCAATAGGCAGACCGCCTTATTGGCACGTTCCTTGGCCGCACATAACTTCTGGCCGACGCGACCCATCAGACCCGGCGAACCATCGACATTGATTGACATTGCGTCGTTCATGACGCTCCTTTCATTCGGCTAATCCCGGCCGATTGACCGGGTACGCTCAGTGTCAGGTATTGGCATCGGCGATGGCATGGTTTTCGTGGGTTGTGGTCGAAGAACGTGGGTTATCCACACCCTCGGCGTGTCATCCACACTTATCCACAAGCGATTAGGGCATGACGGAACGGACCGCGCATCATCCGTCATTCCGACCGCGGTCCGATTCGAGCAAATTTGAGCCAATTCGCACCAACCCGCACTACCCCATGGCGAATCGGCCGCTACAGAAACGACATCACCGCCGGAATCACGCCAATGGCGACAAAGGCCGGCAGCATGCACAGGCCGGTCGGTAGCAACAACCGAATCGACAGTTTCGCCGCCGACTGTTCAATCCGCGACCGTTCATCCCAATCCAGCTGCTCGATTGCGGTTGCCAACCGATTCACCGGCGAGGAGCCGCTCGACCATGATGAGGAGAACGCGTCACGGACCACGGCGCAATCATCATCGTCAGGCCATGCCTCATTCCATGGCATGCCACTATTCAGCCGTTCTCCAGCCGAGCGCAATTCACCGCCGAACTCGCCTTCCACAATGTTTCCGACCGTAATCAGCGCGCGTGGAATGGACGCTCCTTGACGTATCGCCACGCTCAACATTTCCAATATCAAGGGCAGTGGCAGATTGCATGACCGCACGTCGGAATCGGGCGGATTTCTGGCTGGCGACCATTCATACAGCCATGTCGCGCCAGCGGCGCCCACCGCTGCCAGCATCGGCCATGCCAAGCTCATCGCACATGCTCCTGCCGCATCAGCCTGCGAATCCAATACCAGCCGACGGCATAACAGCAGCCGGCGAAGCCGAGGCACATCCATCCTTTCACGTCTTCCACAAGGAATCGCAAGGGATGGGCTCCCATGCATTCCCCCAGCATCACCGTCAACAGAGGCAATGCCATCAGCAGCTTCACCGTGGCCTGCGGCATGGCAAAAGCGTTGGCACGCAAGTCATCGAGCAGCCGTCGCCGCTTCAACGACGCCGCGACGGCCTCCAGGCATCGGCTCATCTCGCAGCCCAACTGCAGACTCAACGTGCAGGCCGCATGAAGTTCCACACCAAGCTGATTCACATGCTTGTGTTGTTCCTGAAGCGAGCAGCGGCTTCGTACGGCCATGTCAATACGGAAACGGGTCAGTTCAGGCACTGCGAAAGGAGCGCCCTGTAATTCCTCGAACGCTTGGACCAAGGTGGCTCCGCTGCGTACGGACGCCCGCAGCGCGGCCACGCATGCGGCAGCGCCGATGGTCGGCATCCGTGGCGATGCATCCCGGTTTCCCCCATCGTTCCGGACTGTTCTGCCATGCCCGTCGGATTCATCATCACAAGTTCCATCTCCATCGGCCCCGCCGCTATCGTCAGCCGAACGAAGCCCGAAGCGAACCAGCACACGCTGTAATCGCCGCAATCCCGCCCATTCCGCGTTCCGATTCAGCCACAGCCAGACGGCCATCGACGCCAGCCATGCGGCGCAATATTCCCAACCACACGCATCACGCATCATGCGCTCCATCGGCTCATGAATCCATCCCAACGTTGGCCGGCACGGACCGTACGGCCATCCCAGGCGGCCAGCAGACGCCCATGCAATCGCCCTTCCACCGCTTCCAATCTGCCGACCTGCGCAATGCGCCGTCTGCCGGCGATACGTTCCACATGAAGCACCACGTCGAACGCATCCTCGGCGAGCGCCGCCGTGGCGCGTGGCTCCAATCCGGCCAGCAAACCCAATGAGACCAATCGCGCCGGAACCGCCTCCACTTGATTGGCGTGCAATGTGGTCATGCCGCCTCGATGCCCGGAATTCAAGGCTCTGAGCAGATCCACGACTTCACCGCCACGGCATTCGCCGACCACCACGCGGTCCGGTCTCATGCGCAGCGTCGCGCAGATCAGTTCGGAAAGGCCTATGCCGCCGGCACCTTCCGTGTTGGCTTCGCGTGTGACCAGAGACACGTGGTTGGCATGTTGGATCATGCCCAATTCGCGCACTTCCTCGACGGTGACGATGCGCTCGTTCGGCGGGCATCGCATCAGCATGGCTTTGAGCATCGTGGTTTTGCCGGCACCGGTGCCGCCTGTCACCAGCACGCTTGCCTTGCGGGACACCAGTCCGGCCAGCAGGGGCAGCCATTCGGCTGGAAACATGCCGTTGCGTGCCAACGATTCCAGATCGGGCGAGACCGCGTCGGGCAATCGTATGCTGATGGCCGCGCCTTGCGGCACCAGTGGTGCGATGACGGCGTGCACGCGCAGACCGTCCACGGTGGAGGCGTCGGCGATCGGGCAGGCGTCGTCAAGCCGTCGGCCAAGTTGCGAGCATAATCGCGCTGCGAATTCACGAATCGACTGCGCTGACGGAAAGCATCGGCGCAGCAGACATACTTCCTGCATGCCTTGGCCGCAATCCGCCCAAACCGTGCCGTCGCAGGTCACCGCGATGTCCGTGACGCCCGGCTGCGAGGCGATGGCGCTAAGGGGTCCGAGTTCCATGCTTCACCCGCTTGCCTTCCAACGATTCCTGCAGTTCATCCGTGAGCGCGGCCAAGGCTTTGACGGTTTGGCGGTTCGGCCTGCGCAGGCCCAGGCCGTCCAGCAGTTCGCCGCACAGCTTGGCGTCCGGTTTGACAACCGCCGCGAGGGAATGGCCAAGATAGTTTTCCGTCTCTTCCAGCGTGGTCACGCCACGTCCACGCGCCACGCCGCGCGGTTCAACGCCGACGATATGGCCATGTTTCTGCCGTTCCGCCGTTCCACGCGATTGCATGGCCACTTTGGCTCGGGCCAGTCCGAGCACCGTCATTTCGACCACGGTGATGTGTGTGGCCTGGGCCAGTTCCGGAATGTCATCGAGTCCACGCCATTGCCCGGCGTCCACGATCACCGCGTCCTTCACCTGCGCGAGCGCGCGGATGCATGCCTGGATCTCCCAGGATTGCGGGTTTTCGCTTCGCCAGGGATTGCAGGCCAGCAGCGGCACGCCATCCCACACGGGCAGTTCTCGCAGCAGCGCTTTGCCGTCCACTTTGCCGAGCGGGGCGCTGATGTCTCCGAAGCGTGAACCGTCTTCGTCTTCCACACCGAGCAGCACGTCAAGACCGCCACCGTTGAGATCTGCGTCTACCAGCACGCTTTTGCATCCACGTTCCGTCAGTTCGCGGGCCAGCAGCGCCGCCAACGTGCTGGCACCGACTCCGGCGACGGCGGATCCGACCACCACGACGTTGAGTGGAGCAGGTTCCGGTTGCGCTTCAACGGGTTTCATCCGTGTGGACGACGATTCCAACGGCGAACCCATGAAACCGCCCGCCACGGCAGGCCCGGCCCATCGTGCCGACGTTCGCGCGTCCACGGCGTTCTGCGGCGTATAGAACCGTTGCGGCGAGACCGTTTCCCGCCGAACGGTTTGCTGGGATCGAGTCGGCTGCCGCACTCTGGCCGCTGGCTGCGACCGGATTTTCGGCGAACACGTCACGCGTGCGTCACGGCCTCCGTATGACGGCAATGGGACCGGAGGGACCTGTAATGAAGAAATTGCATCGCTCATACCGCCGATTGAAAAACGAAACCGCACATGGATTCAAGCCGAAACGGCACCTGTGGTCGGAGAATGTGGGTTATCCACACCCTCGGCGTGTCATCCACACTTATCCACATCGCAACGCGATTCGGCACATCGCAAGACATTACGCAACGCAGCACGGCGCAGCGCAACAAAAAAGGAAGACCCGCCGAAGCGGGCCTTCCTGCAAGAATCTTCGGAGCAGAATCGCTGCACAACAACATCGTCGTAACGGTAAGTCTATCCAATGCCCGTTCAACGTAACAACCTATCTCGGTCATACACACCTTGTGGGGCTCTGCTCTTCAGTTGTTCTTGTACTTCGTAATTATGCTCGCCATTGCGGCAAGTGCAAACCGAAACGGGACGATGTTCCGTATTTATCGCAACTGTTGCTTTTCGATCGCAAGAATCGCAAAAATGCTCCATGCTGTGCGAATCGCAACGCTTGCCTGTTCATTCACGTTCATTTGCCCCGAAAAAACGGCGTGTCGGAAGCATATTTCACCAACTCGGCGAACGAATGTTAACTCCTGCTTAATTTTCCTGAGTTCTGCAAGACATTCCAAGCACTTGAGGATAAAGTAGATAACTATGGCACAGATTTTTGACGCACCCTCAAAGGCGATCCTGCGCAGCCAGATAGCTGAGCATATCGCTGAGACCGATAAGAACGATAAGCGCGAGCTTCAGGCAGGCGAGGAACCGCTGCCGAATGACCGTTTCTTCGACCGTGAGCTGAGCTGGCTGAAGTTCAACAAGCGCGTCCTCGAGCTTGCACAGGATGAGGACCTGCCGGTCATCGAACGCGCGAGCTTCGCCGCGATCTTCGCGAACAACCTCGACGAGTTCTTCATGGTCCGCGTGGCCGGCCTGAAGCGCCGCATCGACACCGGCATCGCCGTGACGGCCGCTTCCGGACTGAGCCCGAGGCAGCAGCTGCGCGCTATCAGCGAGCAGGCCCACCGCCTGCAGGACGAGCACGCGCACTACATCATCGACCACATCCTCCCCGACCTGGCGAAGGAACAGATCGTGCTGCTGAGCTGGGACAAGCTCACCGCGGCCGAGCAGGAGCGCCTGTCGCGCTACTACCGTCAGCAGGTGTTCCCTGTCCTGACGCCGCTTGCCGTGGATCCGGCCCACCCGTTCCCATATATTTCCGGCGGCTCCCTCAACCTCGCCGTGCTGGTGGAGAATCCGGCATCCGGCAAGTCGCACTTCGCCCGCGTGAAAGTTCCTGGCAACCTGAACCGACTCGTGCCGGTCGACGATCTGACCGAAGACGAGAGCACCAACGTGCGCTATGGCTTCATCACCATGGAGAACCTGATCATCGCCCACCTGGAATCCCTGTTCCCGGGCATGATCATCAAGGAGGCCCGCTCCTTCCGCGTCACCCGTAACGAGGACATCGACGTGGAAGAGGATGATGCCGAGAACCTGCTCAACGCCATGGAGAAGGAGCTGCTGCGCCGTCGTTTCGGACCGCCAATCCGTCTGGAGATCTCCGACGAGACCAGCCCGTTCCTGTCCCAGCTGCTCGCCGACCAGCTGCGCGTGAGCGCCGACGAGGTCTACCGTCTGCCGGCACCGCTTGACGCGACCGTGCTGTTCGAGCTCGGCGGCATCGACCGTCCGGATCTCAAGTACCGTCCGTTCATTCCGACCACCAATCGTCAGATCGCCGAAGTCGAATCGTCCCGTGCGCAGGACATTTTCGCCGCCATCCGCGAGCGCGACATCCTGCTGCACCACCCGTACGATTCCTTCTCGACGTCCGTGCAGGCGTTCCTGGCGCAGGCCGCGGCCGATCCGAAGGTGCTGGCCATCAAGCAGACGCTGTACCGTACGTCCAGCAATTCGCCGATCATCGACGCGCTGATCGACGCCGCGCATGCCGGCAAGCAGGTGCTGGCGCTGGTCGAGATCAAGGCGCGTTTCGACGAGGACGCCAACATCGCGTGGGCCCGCAAGCTGGAACGCGCGGGCGTGCACGTGGTGTACGGCATCGTCGGCCTGAAGACCCACTGCAAGCTGAGCCTTGTGGTGCGTCAGGAAGCCGACGGCCTGCGTCGTTACTGCCACGTGGGCACCGGTAATTACAATCCGAAGACCGCACGTATCTACACCGACCTGGGCTTGCTGACCTGCGATCCGGTGGTCGGTCAGGATATGACCCGCCTGTTCAACCAGCTGTCCGGCTACGCGCCGAAGTCGAGCTTCCACCGTCTGCTGGTGGCGCCGCGCACCGTGCGTTCCGGCTTGATTCAGCGCATCCGCCGCGAGGAGGACGCCGCACGCGCCGGCAAGGAAGCGTGGATCAAGATCAAGGTCAATTCCATCGTCGACGAGAAGACCATCGACGCGCTGTACCGTGCAAGCCAGGCCGGCGTGAAGATCGACATCGTGGAACGTGGCATCTGCGCGCTCAAGCCGGGCGTTCCGGGACTTTCCGAGAACATCCGCGTGCGTTCGATCCTCGGCCGTTTCCTTGAGCACAGCCGTATTTACGCGTTCGCCAACTCCGATGGCCCGCAGATCGGCGAAGGCCCTGCGGCCGGTCCGGAAGTGTGGATTGGTTCCGCCGATCTGATGCACCGCAACCTCGACCGTCGAGTCGAGGCGCTGGTCCGCATCACCGCGCCGGAACAGATCAACGAACTCATCAAGTACATCGACATGCAGATGGCCGATTCGACGATCAGCTGGCACATGCAGGCCGATGGCACGTACGTGCATCATTCCAAGGATGAGGAAGGCAGACCGCTGATCGACAGCCAGGAATACCTCATCAAGCAGCATCTGCGCCGTCCGGTGACGCATAGCTGACCGGCATCGCACACTGACTGCATAATGGCAAGGGAAGAGCCCGGTATCCCCGGGCTCTTCCCTTGCCATTGGCGCTGCGTTGTGCCGCGTCACACCCGCGCACAGTTTTCCCAACCCATGACAGAAGGCATATTGTGAGACGAATTGTTGAGGCCGCCGGCGGCATCGTATACCGCAGACGCGCAAGCCAAGACGGCAACCCAGGCGAACTCGAAGTATGCCTGGTGCACCGCCCCAAATACGACGATTGGAGCTGGCCGAAAGGCAAACTCGACGCCAACGAATCGCATCGGCATGCCGCAGTACGCGAAATCAGCGAAGAGACGGGCCTGCCGGTTGTGCTCGGCCCCTACCTGGATGACGTAGAATACCCGTTAAGCGACGAGGGGAAGAAGAACCGCAAGGCGAAAAGCACCGCTTCCGTACTCAAACATGTGAAGTTCTGGATGGCCACGCCGATCAGCACCGAGGACGATCGCAAACGGTCGGCGGCGTTCGGCCCCGTGCACCGTGCGGACGTGGGCGAAATCAACTCGGTGCTCTGGCTCACCCCTGCCGAGGCACGCAAGAAACTCACCCATTCCACCGATAAGGACCTGCTCGCCGTCTTTATGGATCGCATCAGCGAAGGAGCCGAACAGGCCGTCGCGTTCCTTGTGGTCCGTCACGGCAAGGCCGAGGCGCGCAAAGCATGGAAGGGCGAGGAGGCCCATCGCCCGATCACCCCACGCGGCGCCGCATACGCGTTCGCGCTCAGCTACGAACTCGCCTGCTTCAACCCGACGAGACTCGTCTCATCACCTTGGATTCGCTGCCTGGAAACATTGGACATGTTCTCGTGGCAGACCCATCAGAGCATTGTTCACCTGCCGCAGCTCACCGAGGACGCGTTCGCGCAGAACCCGCATACATCATGGGAATGCTTTTATACGGAAATGCTGAACGCGGTACGTTCCGGCACACCGACCGCGATCTGCATGCACAGGCCGGTCATCGGCGGCATGTTCGAGCATATGCGCGGCATCTGCGCCACGAAATCACTGGCCAAACAACTTATCGCCAAAACACCCTACATGGCCACCGGAACGGCCATCGCCGTATTCGCCATCCCGAAAAGCGATGGCACATTGACCATCATCGACCTGCAAAAGGTGGTACCGCTTGTCTACTAGACCACAGGACCCCAGTTCCTCGAACTCCTCCGCCGCCGCAGCCGCGTCACGCGCCGCCCGCTACACCGTTAACGGCCCGGGATTCGCGTCGCTACGCACTTCGGGCACCGGCTTCGCCCCCGCACGTCTTGGGGCGTCACGCCCCTCACGCCCCGGCCAGTTAAGCCCGGCCGTTGCCGAGAATATCGCCGGAGGCATGGATCCGCAAGACATCAGCGAAATCAGTCACCTGTCCGCCGCGGCGCTGCTCGACCGCGTGCAGCACAGCGAGGACCCCGAGGTGGTCCACCGCGTGCTGACACTGGTAGAGACGGTCGGCGTGGACGAAATCGCCGAACTGTGGAGCAAATCGGAGCCCGATTCGCTGCCTGGCATCCTGTGGCGCCTGTATCTGCTACGCACCTGGATGCGTACACACCGCGACAGCATCGCGCGCCTGTGGCGCGTCGGCGAACCCGTGGCGACCAGCGCCTCCGCCATTGCCGGCGTGGATCAGGCGCCAACCGAAGAGGATATCGCACGAACCGCGGATTCGATTCTCTCCGGTGCGTTCACCGGCGATTTCGCCGTGGCGCTCGACCGTGCGGCCGCCTTCGTAGACGTGGTGACGCTTGGCTTGCGTATCGAAGCGAAAATCATGATAACCAAAGCAGTGCAGATGCACCCCGAATCGGAAAAGCAGATACGCACGAAGGCGGCACGACTGCTGCACACGGCCGGCAATCTGAGCGTGACTGCAAAGGATTTCCATCACGGCGCCGCGCTGTGGCGGTGTGGCAAACTCGAATAGTGCGTATACTGTTGTCTGCGCCGGGCCGTGCTTAAGCCCCGGGCTCCATTTTTTGCCGCTGCGAGCGGCCTTT
>OKUO01000405.1_pt1 | contig 15633 bp, 9 predicted proteins | sample 1606481 | NCBI WGS metagenome assembly OKUO01 (sample SAMEA3882503, study PRJEB24775) | human gut metagenome | biome: human-associated habitat; feature: intestine environment; material: feces | place: Netherlands | collected 2009/2010
GCTTCTTACTGGCGCTCGCTGGCAATGCCATCCACCAAGATTATCCGGGTACTCATCTTCATTACCTACCCTCTGGTACTGCTCTCAGAACTTATCACAAAGGTATTCACGCCTAAGAGCCACCAGGCTTCCATGAGCCGCGAAGAGGTTTCTGCCATGGTAGATGTAGGAACCACAGAAGGCATCTTCCGTGAATCGGAAAGCAAAATCATCAAGAGCTGCATCCGTCTGGCTGGAGTTAAGGCAAAAGAGGTGATGACGCCATCCATCGTGATAGAATCTGCTAATATGCATCTAACCACCAAGGAGTTTTACGAACAGAAGGAATGGAATTTCTCACGCATTCCTGTATATGATAACAATAAGGACTACATCGTGGGCTACGTTCTGAAGGATGTGGTTCTCAAATCGGTTTCAGACGATGAATTTCAAACCCGATTATCCGAGCTGATGCGCCCGATTCTTTCCTTCAACGAGGATGAATCGCTATATCAGATCTGGGAAAAGATGCTGGAAAAGCGAGAGCACATCTCCATTATCGTAGATGAATACGGATGCCTTCGCGGCGTAGTTTCCATGGAGGATGTGATAGAAACGATGACGGGCGTGGAAATCGTAGATGAAGACGATGTTGCCGTGGATATGCAAGCCTTGGCTAAGGAAAAATCACGCCTGATGATGCAGAAAAAGAAGTAAGAATAAAAAAACTCGTTGGCAAATACCAACGAGTTTTTTTTATTCTTATAATCATCCTATTACCAGCCAGGATTCTGCTCCCACTTCTGTCCATACTTCTCGTGCTTCTGCATCACATCGGTAGGGATTGGGAAGAGATACATCTTGTCATCCCACTGGCGCTGTACGGTTTCACGGGTATAGGTGAAGGAACCATCATCGTTCTTGGTAATCTTCATCTCCTGAATATTCTTGAAGAACTTGTCAGCCTCCTTCCAGCGGCGTACATCCCAGAAGCGATGCCCCTCGAAGGCAAGCTCTACCATACGCTCGTTCTGATACTTGCTCCACCACTCATCATTGCTCAACGAAGTAGGGAAATCAGGCATTCCGGCACGCTGGCGAATCTTATCCACAGCCTCGTCTGCCGACATAGGGAGATCGGCACTCGTAGCAGTGGCACTGCCCAGATACTTGAATGCTGCCTCAGCATAGTTGAGATAGAACTCACCCAGACGATAAGTAACCCAAGTATGATAATCGCCCTGCTTCTTGGTCTTTGAAGTAAGGTCGATATCACCATGCAGCAACTTCTTCAGATAATAACCGGTAGGAGTAGCACCCACCAATGGCTCGGCATTCACGCCACCATAATAGGTCTGCAGCTTAGCCTTCTTATAGTTGGCTGCTGTAGGCCATACATCACCGTTCTTGGCAATGGTCAACTCGAAGCGAGGGTCACGGCCAGCGTATGGATTCTGCTCATCATAGCCGCTGCCAGCCTCGTTGATACCCTTACCAGTAGCCTTCATCTCGTAGGCATCCACCAGGTTCTGTGAAGGACAGTTTCTACCTGTTGCAGAGTAACTTGCCTTAGCCATATCGATACCGAACGGATAGTTGTAGCTCTCTACCATATTATCCTTAGGATCGGTAGCTGAAATCTTGCTACCATAGATACGGCGACCGAAGATGATCTCGCACTTCTTGTCGGCATCCTTGTAATTATTGGTTGACCAGAGATCAGCATACTTGGCAGCAAGCTTCATGCCTCTTGCCTCGCAGGCATCCAGCAATTCCTTGGTATAGAGAGCAGCCTTGTGGTAACGCTCCTTATCGCCAGAAGGATTGAAGAGCGGACTTGCCCAATAGAGCGCAGCACGAGCCTTGAGGGCAAGGACGGTCAGGTTGTTGGCACGTCCATCCTCGGCAGTACTCAATGCCATGCTTCCCAGGTCAGAGTAATCCTTGATGATGCTGTCCTTTACGGCATCACATTCATCAAAGATGTACTGGAACACCTCGTCAGAAGACTTGCGAGGCTGGTTGTTGACATCAGCTGCCGCCATCTCAGGGTCGATGACAGGCACACCACCATACTGGCGAACAAGATTGAAATAGAAGTACGCACGCCAGAAGCGGGCCTCCCACTTATAGTTCTCGTAACGGAACATCTGCTGCTGATAGTCGGCATTGAGTTCAAAATCCTCGAACTTCAAGTCCTGGAAATCCTTCAACACTACATTGCAGGTCTTGATGCCCTTATACATATTGCTCCAGAGCGAGCTCTGGGCATTGGATGGACTCCAGCTGCCGTTATAGAAGGTCTCGATGCTGGTACCGCTCACGGAGTAAACACTCTCGTCGGTGGCAGAGGCAAGCATGCCTCCACCAAAGTTCTGACCATAATCATAGTCTGCATAATTGTAGATATCGGTCATGAAACCACCCACCTTCTCAAAGGTCTGAATCACATAATCCTTATCCTTGACTACCGTCTCGCTGTAATCCATCTTATCGCTGCAAGATGCCAGCGCCAAGAGTCCGAACAGACCATATACTAATTTATTTGTTTTCATTATTGTTCTACTTTAAGATAATTAGAATGTTACTGACAAACCAGCCACGATGCTGCGATTCAGAGGATTGGTTGCACCGAATACCTCAGGATCTGACTCATCGAGATGGTCGAAGCTAAACAAATCTACACCACGTACATACAACTTGGCTGCATTCAGGAGCTTGGTCTTGGCGAGCATCGCCTTAGGGAAGTTGTAATAAACCTCGATGTTGCGAAGCTTGAAGAATGAGCGGTCAAACATCCAGAGGGTGTTTGTATTGTAGTTGTTGGCATTGCTGGTTGAGCTCAGCGCCGGGAACTTGGCTGTGCTGGCTGTCTCAGGAGTCCAGCGGTTGTCGTAGTAGTACTGAGAGATGGTGGTGTTGCCCACCAGTGGCTTGTACATACTCTTGGTAGAAAGCACGCCGCTATAACGGCCTGTGCCCTGGAACATCGCATCAACGCCCAGTCCCTTCCACTCTACTCCCAAATGGATATTGTAGTAGATTTCAGGAGCCACGGTAGAATATCCGATGGCTGTCTTGTCGTTGGTATCAATCTGTCCGTCACCGTTCACATCCTCATACTTGATGTCGCCCGGACGAGGAGTGCTGCCCAGAAGCTGTGGCTTGGAAGCATCGATGTCTGCCTGATCCTTGAAGAAGCCGATAGCCTTGTAGCCGAAGAGCTGGCTTACGCGATGACCGGTGCTTACCAGGTTGGGATAGAGCTTAGGAGCCTCATCCTGCTCCTTGATCTGGCTGCGATAGTAATCGATGTTGGCACCGATGTTGAACTTCACGTCGCCAATCTGCTTGTTGTAGTCGAGACTTGCCTCCCAACCCCAGCTATCCACGATACCATCGCCTTCGTATGGAGCATCCACACCCAACTCTGAAGAATACTTGCCTGCGGTAGAAACCCAGATGTTGGAACGGTGCTGATAGAAACCATCGAAGCTGAAATCGAGACCGCCAAACAGGGTGGCATCTACTCCGGCATTGAACTTGGCTGCCTTCTCACGGGTCAGACCGGAAGTAGCAATGGCGTCAAGATAGGTACGGCCGAAGTCGCTCTGGAAACCGCTGTTGAACGGATAGGTACCACCAGTTGTCTGATACTGCTGCATATAGTACATCCATCCGCTCTCAGGCAGGATGTCGGTCTGGATAATACCGTAGGAAGCACGGAGCTTGAGGAAATCCACCCAGTTGAGATTCTTCATGAAATTCTCCTTGGAGAGTACCCAGGCTGCTGATACCGTAGGCGACAACGCCCACTTGCTGCCAGGAGCCAGACGGTTGGAACCAGATTCTACCAGGGCAAGGTCGAGGAAGTAGCGATCGAGCAGACCATAGTGGGTGTACCAGCTGATGTTCTGGCGATAGAGCGTACTGTTGATGGCAAACTCATCGCTGAACTCGTAATCGTACTTCAACTGGCTGTAGATGCTGTGGGCACCGAAGGTGTTCTGATAGTCGGCACTGGCATCGGCATGTAAACGGCGGGTGAAGCTGTTGGTGGAAATAGAGGCACCGAGATCGCTCTCAGAACCACCCGTGAATGCCTTGCCCAACTGAGGTTCGCCACCCAGCCAGTCGGCTACCGTAGGACTTCCATATACGTATGTCTTGCTGTAATTCTCGTAGATGTTGGAGAAATGGTCGTAAGCGATGCGGCCCTGAACAGCCAGACCCTTCAATACCGCAGGGAGCTCCTGACGGATGGTGAGGTCGGTATAGATACCACGGTTGTGATTTCTGGAGTAACCGGCATCCTGTGACCGTGCCACAGGGTTAACGGTACCCGCCCAGGTAGAGTTACCACCCCACTTGCCATCCTCGCCCTTCACGGCGAAGGCAGCAGAAGGCAGGCTATAGACCATATTCCACAAACTGGCAGAATTGCCCGGAGCATTTGACTCTGCGAGCACACCCAGGAGGTTCACCTTCATGGTAGTATTCTGCGAGAGAATCATATCCATATTCATGCGCAGGTTACCCTTCACATATTTATTATTGGTAGAATATCCCTCGTGGGTATCCGGATTCTTCACGAAACCGTTGTCATACTGCAGGTCAAGCAAGGCGTAGTACTTGAACTTCTCGCCACCGCCCGTAAACGAAGCGTTGAGCATATTGGTAACGCTGTGGTTGCGGAAGGTTTCATCCACCCAGTTGACATTAGGATAGAGATAAGGATATTTGCCTGATCCGAAGGCATCCACCTCTTCCTGTGTATATCTAGGGTTCTCGAAGCCATCGTTGGCATAAGCCTCGTTCATCGCCTTTGCATAGGTCTGCGCATCCACGAACTTAGGCTTGTGTGCCATGAAGTTGATGGCATGATCCAGATTCACCTTGATTTCCTTGGAATTGAACTTACCGCGCTTGGTAGTGATGAGCACCACGCCGTTGGCACCCTTGTAGCCATAGAGTGCAGTGGCAGCAGCATCCTTCAATACGGATACGCTCTCCACTTCCTCGGCAGAGATATACTGGATATCACGCTCGATACCATCTACCACGAAGAGAGGGGTGTTGCCATCCAGACTCTGCATGCCGCGGATGTAGAAGGTAGGATTGATGCCGGCATAGTTGCCGGAATTCTGCAGCGAGATCAGACCGGAACCCTGTCCCAGGATAGAGTTGCCGATATTCTTGGCACTGCGCTTGTTGGTACTCTCGCTGGTGATGACAGACACAGCAGAAGTTGACTGCTCGCGGGAGAAGTTCACATTGGCACCCACATCGATGCTCTGAGCCGCATAGCGATGAGGAGCAATGGAATCTATTTTGACTTGTGCTGAAGCTGGCAGGCTCAGGAGAGCCATCGCCATGAGTACAGCATTCTTATTATTTTTCATCGAATTTACTTTTTTAATCTGTAACTTTAATCAAGTAACCTTTACTCAAGAGATAACCTCCGGCGGGATTACCAGCCCGGGTTCTGAACGAGATAACCCTTCAAAATCTCGGTCTGTGGGAATGGGAACAGATACCACTTTACGTCGAAACCATTCCACCATGCACGGGCTCCCGTAGTGATAGGCAGGCGCTCATACTCAAAATGAGATGGCTCATACCAGGCATCATTGTCCTTGTTCAGCTTCTTGTTGGTTCTGTCGCCATTATACCACTTGTTGGTAGAAGTTTCCCATTTTCCGGTGGCATCATCCTTCACCTGGCGGTAGATAACCAGACGGTGGAGTGTGCGGCTGAAGAGGTCGGCTCTCTTATAGCGCTTCATATCGAAGAAGCGGGTGTTCTCGAATCCCAGCTCGCAGGCACGCTCGCGCAGCAACTCTTCCAGGAGATTATCCTTGTTGGTGGTAAGATTCTCTGATGGGTTACATTCCGCAAGTCCCTTCAAACCTACACGGGCACGAATCTTGTCGATATATTCCAAAGCCTTGACATTGTTGCCGTCAGCCTGAAGCAGAGCCTCGGCATAGATGAGATAGAGGTCGGAAAGACGCATCTCTACCCAGTGTGGCTTCTCGCGCTCGTAGGCAGAACCGGTGATTCCATCGGCAATGTACTTGTTGTGGAAATAGCCTGTAGCAAAAGCACCCACACAATTGTCTGGACCTGTACCGGCATTGGTACCACCCACATACAACTCTACATTCTGACCGGTTGACTTACCGTCGCCCACATTCACCTTGTCGCGCTGTCCGTTCACACTTACTGTTTCGTAAAGACGAGGGTCGCGGGTGTATTTCACGTTCTGCAGTTCCTGCTTGCCTACCTTTCTGTCACCCTTGATGAACATGTGGTCCAATTCGCCAGCCTTCTCGGTCTCCTCCCAGTTGAATGGCTTGCCATCAGCCCAAGGGAACATCTCTACGAACTCCTGGGTAGGGCAATAAGCCTGGCGGTCGAGGGTACGCATATACTGACGTGCCGCCCAACAATACCTGGAGTTGTGGTTGTTGTCGGTAACGCGGGTCTCGAAGATGACCTCCGGACTAGCCTGGCTGATATACGCAAAGCGATAGGCAAAGCGATAAGCCTCGGTAGTCTGGGCTGTAGGCTCTACGAGATGGTAAGGATTACCGTTGTTGGCATTCTCATTGAAGAAGTCTTCACATGCCTTCTTGCACTGCTGCCACAACTCAGGCTTCTTGCCCCCCATCCAAGCCAGACTGTCCTGACTCGCATTCTCCATGGAATACTTGCCGCTGTAATATGGCTGGTCGTCGTTGAACAATGGAGAAGCAGCAAACTGCAGTACACGGCACTTCATCGCCATGGCAGCTGCCTTGGTCCAGTGTGCCTTCATGGTAGTGACATCATCATCAGAATAAGCAAAAGGAAGGGCTCCTGAATTGATAGCCTCATCATAAAGCTTGAGAATGAAATCAAGTGTCTTCTCTACCGAAGCACGTGGCGCATCCAGCTTATCTCCGTTTACATCGTATGAGTGAGTAACCAGAGGCAGACCACCGTACATGCGGAAGAGGTTGAAGTAGGAAGATGCTATCAGGCACTTCGCCTCAGCCACATACTGCTTTTTGGTAGCCTCATCCATATCAGGCACACGGTCGATATTCTCCATCAGGAGGTAGCAGGCATGCACCATCTCCCAGATATTCTCCTTGTCAAAACCATAGATGGAATTGCTGCTGGCTGCTGTCATGTAATCTTCATACACCAGATTATACATAGCAACTGACGCAGTAGGATTGTGCCAGCAGTCTGACATCGCCTCAATCTGACCACTGAAGTAACTGTGGGAGTTGCCGTCACCCGCCTTGAAAGGCAGACCGTAGTACTGGTTCTTATAAATACCGGTCAAGAACTGCTGGGTAAATTCTGCACTATTGAAGATAGTATCAATGGTAACATCGCCACCCGGAGTCTTTTCTATGAAGGAATCTCCAAACTTGATCTGCTCTGTACAACCCGTCACCGCAGAACCGATAACGGCAGTAAGAACGATTCCTCTGAATATATTGTTAAGTTTCATTGTATTTACCTTATTTATATATATTAATGTGTAATATATTAGAAGCCCACCTTCAAAGACAGCATGTAGGTACGCTGCAATGGATAGGATGGTGCAGTGGTAGCACGTGCCTCAGGATCACCCCAGATATAAGGAGTGAAGGTAAGGAGGTTGTAACCGCTGAATGCCAGCTGCAACTGGTTCATACCCATGCGCTTCATGAACGGAGCGTTGAAATCGTAGGAAATCTGCAGGGTCTTCAGGCGCAGATACTTCGCATCCTTCTCATAGAGGGTAGAAGTGGCGTAGTTGTTGTCCCAGGCATCCCATGATGCACGTGGATACTTCGCACTCTGGGATGGATTATCGGCTGTCCAGCTGTTCTCTACCACATACTTCAGGAGTCCACCCATCTCGTGAGAGGTCTTGTTGTAGAATGGCATGCGGAACACACCATCCAGCATACGGCTTACGTTCCAGGCACCCGTCCACTGGGTATTGACAGACCATCCCTTGTAGCTGAATCCTAGGTTCAGACCAACCATATACTCAGGATCATCGGTATAGCCCAGGTCGCGGGTCTTATCGTTCGGGTCTATCTTTCCATCGTGGTTCAAATCCACATACACAGCATCACCAGGCTGGATGTTCTCTACCAGCTGGGTAGGGAATTTCTCGCCGAAAGTCTTCTCATAGAGTGCCGGTGTCTGCTCGTCGTAATAACGCCAGAACTGATACATGCTGCGGGCACCCAGACGATGGTTCTTTGCCATCTGATAAGCCTCCGGCTGCAGAGCCTCACCATTGTTGATCAGCTCATTCTGGTTGTAAGAGAGGTTGACACCTGCCCAGTATCTGAAGTTCTTGCCTATCTTATCCTGCCACTTCAGGGATGCTTCCCATCCCCAGCTGTTCACCTCACCATCGTTGGTGTAAGGCATCTTGAAACCGATGATGGTAGGTACATTGTTGTCAACCATCATGATGTCGGTACGGTGCTCGTAGTAGTAATCGAAGTTACCACGGAGCTTATCCTTCAGGAAGTTGATGTCGAAACCATAGTCCTGCTTGTAGGCGTGCTCCCAGGTGATGTCGGCATTGTGGCGCGCCATCTCGTAGGCTCCCTTCCATACGGTGGTGTTGTTGACGCCGAAGATGTATCCGTATCCATCACGGGTAGAAACAGTGCCATTATTGATGGCGAAAGGATCGGCGGTGTACATAAAGCGGTTGCCATTCAGATTAGCATTACCTACCAGACCGTAGCTGGCACGGAGCTTCAGGAAGCTTACTACCTTGGTAAGCGGCTTGAAGAATGGTTCATCGCTCACTACCCAACCCACAGACATAGCCGGGAAAGTACCGTAACGCTTGCCCGGAGCAAAGTTCTCGGAACCATTGTAACCCACATTGAACTCAGCCATGTAGCGGTTGTTCCAGTCGTAGGTAACACGACCTACCAGACCTACCTGGCGGTGAGGCACATTGGTATAGGTGCTCGGATAATAGCTGCTGTCCTGATTGTAGAGCAGGATGGCACCCACATTGTTCAAACCGAAGGAACGGTTGTAGTTGAGACCTGCCTCAAAATACCAGTAACGGCTGCGGCCGGTCTTCTCTTCATACTTCAACTGCTCTTCGTTACCATATTTCTTATATTTATAGGTACCGTCGTCCTGGAGTACAGGGGTATAGGTAGCCTTTTTGGCGTAAGCATTCTTATTGATGGCGTAGGCACCATTGTATGAAGCCTTCATCTTGAAAGAAAGACCCTTGGTAATCATATCAAGCTTCTGCTTCAACTGGAGATCGAACTGCAGCTTGTTGTTGGTAGTCTTCATGAAACCGCCATTCACATCATTATTGCCGAAATAGGTAATACCGCTGCCCCCCACGAAAGGAAGCTGGTCGGTACCGCAATCCTCATACTGGGTCTCGGTAGCGATGTATCTGCCATTGATGATACCAGGGCTGGAGAATGGAGTAGCCTGATAAGCCTCGTTGATCAGACCAGATGATCCCTGACCGGAATATGGCTTGTTGGCATTATCTACCTTACCTGCCAGATTGAAGGAGATGGTGGTTGTCTTGGTGACATCCAGGTCAAGGTTGGCACGGTAGTTGAAACTGTTATACTGATAACCGAAGTCGTAATCCTGCCCAAACTCCTTGAACAGACCACCCTGGGTATAGTAACCTACATTGATGAAGTAGCGTGCCGTCTTGGTACCACCGCTGATATTCAGATTGTGCTTACTCTGCATGGTAGCATCCTTCATAATGTATTCAGCCCACAAGGTGCTAGGGAAACGGATAGGATCACTTCCATCCTTGAACTTCTGGATAACGACATCAGAGAACTGAGGACTCAACGGATCACCATTCTTGCCATGCGAATTCTGGCGCATCATATTATGGAAGGTAGCATACTCGTAGCTGTTTGCCTGCTCTACCATCTTGGTAGGAGTCAGGATACCCCATGAAGTAGAACCGCTGATCTTGGTCTTACCCTCCTGACCACGCTTGGTGGTAATCAGGATCACACCGTTGGCACCACGCACACCGAATACGGCTGTGGCAGAAGCATCCTTCAAAACGGTGATGCTCTCGATTTCCTCAGGATCCACATCGCTCATGCTTCGCTCTACACCATCCACCTGAACCAAAGGGTCGGCACCATTGAAAGAAGCCTTACCACGAACAAATACGCTCGCAGCATCAGAACCCGGTTCACCGGAATACTGTACGGTGGTAACACCCGAAAGCTGACCACCGAGCACATTGTTGACATTACCAACAGGGGTACGGACCAGGTCTTCGCTCTTCACGCTGGAGAGGGCACCAGTAACGGTTACCTTCTTCTGCACACCATAGGCAACCACTTCTACAGCCTTGAGGGAAGTAGCCTCTTCCTTCAAGACCACCTGCATGCCGTTTTTGGCAACCACGGTCTGTGATACGAATCCAATGTAACTGATCTTTAACTTGGCTCCTGGCTTCACGTTGAGAGAGAAATTACCATCAAAGTCTGTAACCGTACCCTGGGTAACTTTCTGTCCCTCGATGATAACACTAGCTCCAATAACGGCTTCACCATTGGCGTCAACCACTGTACCTTTTACGATACCTGTTTGCTGAGCTATAGCCGTAGTCGCTTTAGCAGAACCTGCACCTCCGCAAAGAGGGGCAAGCATCAATGCCGTGCAAAACAAAGTTGCAGGCACTGCCGAACTTTTCATAAATAGCTTGTTATTCATTTTGTTTATTATGACGTTAAGATTTTACTTTCTGTTTCTCGGTTCGACCATCTCGCTTCCAGCTTTAAAAAACCTTGTTTAGGGAATTCAATTATCTCGCTTTCTGCTTTGATGATCTCGCTTTGTTAGTCGCAAATCCTCTAGAGAAGGATTTCTGCTGCAAAGCTATTAAATAACCTTATTTTTCATAGAATAAAATCGTTCAAGTATCATTATTATTATCCAAATCTTTGTTTTTTTATACATTTCAGCACAAAGTTATATACTTTTTTGCATATATAATAAGGTATAGTGGATTTTTTTGCTTAATTTTGCAGATGAATAAGCTAAATGGCTCTGGAAGCAATATCTCCCAAAGATGAGCCAGGAAGCAAAACCCAGAAACAATACAAAGCATTATGCAGACCAGTAAATACCTATTAGCAACAGAAAGAGACGCCGAATGGGGTCTCACCATCAGCACCGTGGGACGGGAAGAAATCGCCCCGGGAGAAGAATATCCTACCAAGGGACATGCTGATGGATATTACTTCGATATCCAGAAGGGAAGAACCCTCGATGAATACCAGCTCCTCTACCAGCCGGAAGGCGAAGGAGTGTTCCGTTCTGCCCATCTTCCGGAAACAAAAATCAAGGCTGGAGACATCTTCCTGCTCTTTCCCGGCGAATGGCATACCTACCATCCATCAGGCACCAAGGGATGGAAAAGCTATTGGATCGGATTCAAGGGAAAGAATATCGACGACCGTGTGAAGGCGGGATTCCTGTCTCCAGAAAAGCCGATCTATCACGTGGGCTACAGCAACGAGATCATCAGTCTGTATGAGGAGGCGTACAAGACGGTACAGGAGGAGGCTGCATACGCTCAGCAGACGATGGCGGGTATCGTAAACCATCTCATCGGAAAGATGTATTCCCTGGAGAGAAACATCATCCTGAGCAAGGATTCCAAGCATGTGGATATCATCAACAGAGCGCGCCTGCGCATCCGTGAATCTCTTGAGGATACACTCACCATCCAGGAGATAGCCAAGGAACTAGGCATCAGCTACTCTTCGTTCAGAAAGCTCTTCAAGGAGCATACCGGCTTCGCTCCAGCACTCTACCAGCAGACACTGAAACTGCAGAGAGCCAAGGAGCTGCTTTCTACCACCGATGAGAGCATCAAGGAGATTGCCTATCGCCTGAATTTCGAATCACCAGATTATTTCTCGGCTAAATTCAAGAGCCAGACTGGCATGAAACCGTCTGATTTCAGAAATACAACCCGATAAAAATATACATAACAGAACTTTCGCATGTGGTTCAAGTACGGGCTGAAGGCCCAAAAGCTCCTAGCCCAGGGCAGCGCCCTGGGTATAATGGCAATGAGCAATGCGCCCTGTAAGGGCAAAAGCTTTATAAATTGTTAGGAGCTTTAAAGCTTTTGCCCTTACAGGGCGCCAAGTTTGCGAACATGATAACCCAGGGCGATGCCCTGGGCTAAGAGCTTCTGCCCCTTCAGGGCGTGTGGGGAAAACTTGCGAAACTTCTCTTTATATATTAATAGGATAACAAAAAAACTAATCATAAAAATCAATGGTCAAAACCCCAAATTCAAAGTCGGTAAACGACATGACTGTGGGCTCGCCCTTGCGAGCCATCATCAAATTTGCTATTCCGCTGATCCTGGGTTACATCCTTCAACAGATGTATCTCATTATCGATGCTGCCATCGTGGGAAGATGGATTGGCGTAGGAGCTCTTGCGGCAGTAGGCGCATCCAGCTCCATCATGTTCCTCATCATGGGCTTCTGCAACGGCTCCTGTGCCGGTTTCGCCATCCCGGTCGCCCAGGCATTCGGAGCCAAAGATTACCCCAAGATGCGGACTTACGTCAGCAACAGCATCCGCATCGCCGTGGTGTTTGCCGTCGTCATCACCTTCCTTTCCTGCATCTTCTGTGGAAAGATACTGCACCTGGTGAATACGCCGAAGGAAGTCTTCGACGACGCCTACACCTTCCTGATGCTGCAGTTTGCGGCGATACCTTTCACCATCGCCTACAACCTCCTCTCCGGTCAGATCCGTGCCTTAGGCAACTCGAAGCAGCCATTCTATTTCCTCATCACCGCCTCCGTCATCAACATCATACTCGATGCCATTCTGATTCTCGGCATGGGGTTAGGCGTAGAGGGAGCTGGCATCGCCACCTGGCTATCGCAGGGCATCTCCGTGCTGCTCTGTATCAGGTTTATCCAAAAGAAGATGCAGATTCTGATACCGAAGGGCGAGGAAAAGAAGTTTGACAACAAGAAGGTAAGCATTCTGCTGAACAACGGCGTTCCGATGGGACTGCAGTTCTCCATTACCGCCATTGGTCTCATCATGCTCCAGAGTGCCAACAACGCCTTAGGAACGGTTTATGTAGCAGCATTCACCGCCTCTATGCGCATCAAATACCTCTTCACCTGCGTGTTCGAGAACATCGGCGTGGCAATGGCTACCTATTGCGGTCAGAACCTGGGAGCCCGGAAGCTGGATAGAATCGGTCAGGGTGTCAGGGCAGCCATCCAGATGATGGTGGTTTATTTCGTCATCACCTTCCTGCTCATCTATCCTTTTGCCGACGAGATGATGATGCTCTTCGTGGACAAGGGCGAGGTAGAGGTAGTGACCTATGCCGCCCAGTTTATGCGCATCGCCAACTATTTCTATCCCTGTCTGGGCTTGCTCACCATCCTGCGCTACAGCATCCAGGGCTTGGGTTACAGCAACCTCTCGATGCTGAGTGGCGTGATGGAAATGATAGCGAGATGCGGTGTGAGTCTTTGGCTGGTACCAGCCCTGGCGTGGACGGGAGTCTGCTTCGGCGACCCTGTGGCGTGGGTCATGGCAGATCTCTTCCTCATTCCCGCCTTCCTGTGGCTTTATAAGCATCTGAAGAAGGAAGTGCTGTAGACGATGAAAACGACGACTTGTAGTTATAAAAAATAATCTTTCTAACTGGGAAAAAATATTTTCCCAGTTAGAAAGATGAAATTCTATTATTCAGTATTCGTTATGGAAAACCTTGTAGGGGTCCATCTGCTGCATTTTTTCCTTGATTTTCTGCTCTATTCCCTCTGATGGTTCCGGAATTTCGGCACCCATTTCCTTGGCAGCAGCCTCATCCTCGGCAGCACCGGCACTATCACCCAGACTTCTGCGAACCTCGCTGCGCTCGCGATACGCATCAATAGAGAAAGGATTTACATCCATCACCTTACCGTAGGTCTGTTCAGCCTCCTCCATCTTTCCCTGCGCCTTCTCTACACGAGCCTTCAACAACAGCACATCCTCGTTGCCCGGAATATGCTCATAGAGGAAAGTTGCATCGAGTTCTGCCTCGGAAAGCTGAGCCTGATCCAACAGGATGCTGCCACGAAGCAATCGGGCGGCATAGAAATCCTCACGCTTGCCTATCGCCTCAGTCAGCATCGACACGGCACGGATGGGTTCGCCCAATCCCCGGCAAGCCTTGGCAGAATAGAGATAGGTCTGCAGATTCGATGTGTCCAGGTGAAGAGCCTTATCGCATACCTCCAACATGGCAGTATAGTTCTCCATCATATACGCCACATCCGCCATACGCAGCAACACAGCCACGTTGTCGGTCTGGGCTTCCGAGAGAATCTGCAACTGCTCATAGGCTTTCTGCAGATCACCCATAGAGATGTAAGCCTGCGAGAGATAGTCGCGGCATTCCAGATCTTCAGCATTCAGCTGCAGAGCTTGTTCCAAAAACTTGGCAGCAAGGTCAAATTGATGCATACGGAGAGCACGAACACCATCATATTTCACCATGTCGAAGTCTTTTTCCTTCTCCTGTTTCACTTCCTCTGTAGTCTTTTGGCCACCAAATAGCTTTTTAAATATGTTCATAATCCAACTATTTTTTTAGGTTTTGAATTGTTTTTGTTGAAATCGTATCAAACGACAGGGCAAAAATACGAATAAAATCCCGAAAAACGCCCCTTTTTTGGAAGAAATATTTTCTTTTTTTTGATTACGAGCAGAAGGTGACAAACTTAGACGCACGAATACCATCCACATAAACATCTGCTTTATAGGTAGTTAGGATTGTTTTTGATTTCAGCTAAAGGCATCAAAAATCTCAGTCTCAGTTGTCTCAGTTATTTTTCAAGTACCCCCTCTTTTTCTTTTATTCTTATATATATATTATATATTTATATATAATTAATTAATAATCAATAAGTTACAAAAACAGCAAAAAGGAAAGAAAGAGAAAAATGGGAAAATGATACCCCCTTATTTTTTAACTGAGAGACTGAGACTGAGATTCTTTCCAATTAACTGGAACGCCACTTTTTGCATTAACTATCTGATAATAAGCCTTTTAGAAGAAAGTAAATTAGAAAATCTTCCAGATTCCAAATCTTCCAATTAATTTTTCAGCATATCCATCCTACCCTCCTTTTTATATATATTTATATATATAATTAATTAATAATCAATATGTTACACAATATAAAAAAGTAAAGCAGACGGACAAGCGAAAGATGCATACCCTCTTAAAATTAATTGGAAGAACTGGAATTGGAAGATTGGAACAAACTGATTGGAACGCAGTCCAGGAAAATCTCCTCTTCTCTAGAAGGCAAAACCTAGCCATCTGTTTTTCCACGTAAATACTCTCTTCGCTTATGCAGGTAGCTGAAACCGCAAGAATTAGATAAAGAACAGAAAATTTCCTTTTCAAAAGGAAATAATTGCCGATTTCTTTCCTTTTTAGAAGGAAACTTTCTACGTTAGTAGCCGATTGTAGGAATCGACTTTGACGTAATAGGAATAGGCAGCTCGTTCTGCGCCGTGATGATTTCCTGCAAGTTTGCCCTGCGGTAGAAGCGGAAGTGGATGAGCTTATCCATA
>OKUO01000415.1_pt1 | contig 15259 bp, 12 predicted proteins | sample 1606481 | NCBI WGS metagenome assembly OKUO01 (sample SAMEA3882503, study PRJEB24775) | human gut metagenome | biome: human-associated habitat; feature: intestine environment; material: feces | place: Netherlands | collected 2009/2010
CCGCAACGCCTCCTTTGTCAGAAACGCCTGATGCGAGGTGACGAGCACATTCGGCATTGCTATCAGGCGGGCGAGCACGTCGTCCTGGAGCACGAATTCCGAGAGATCCTCATAGAAAAATTCGCTTTCTTCTTCATAGACGTCCAGCCCCGCGCCGCCGACCTTGCCGCTCTTTATCGCCTCGATAAGCGCCTCGCTGTCGATGAGCGCGCCCCTCGAGGTGTTGAGGATAAACACCCTGTCTTTCATCACGGCGAGCGAGCGGGAGTTTATCACATGATAGGTGTCCGCCGTCAAAGGGCAGTGCAGCGAGATAACGTCGCTGCGGCGAAACAGCTCGTCGAGCGGCACATATTCGAGGAAGCCTTGAGCGGGGTAGGGGTCGTAGGCTATGACGTTCATGCCCATGCCGCGGCAAATGTCAACAAATGTCATGCCTATTTTGCCCGTGCCGATGACCCCGACCGTCTTGTCGTGGAGGTCGAAGCCGACGAAGCCGTTCAGGCTGAAATTAAAGTCCCGCGTCCTGATATAAGCCTTGTGAGTTTTGCGGACAAGAGTCAGCAGCAGCGCCATGGCGTGCTCGGCTATGGCGTGCGGCGAGTATGCGGGCACACGCACCACGGGCATAACTCCGTCCGCCGCCTTGAGGTCGACGTTGTTGTAGCCGGCGCAGCGCAGAGCTATCAGCTCGATGCCGCTGTCCCTGAGCGTTTCTATCGCCGCGCGGTCGATAATATCGTTGACGAACGCCACGACGGCGCGGGAGCCTTTTGCCATGACGGCGGTGCGGCGGCTCAGTCGGGATTCAAAATACTCTATCTCTATCCCGTATTGCTCCTTGAGAGCGTCAAAATAGATCTTGTCATACGGCTTGGTGTCAAAAAAAGCAACCTTGTTCAAATCTTCATCCCCCGAAAAAAATAGCCTTTCGGAAACATTATTCCCGAAAGGCTTAATTTTATTTCAGCTTGTGGATGAAAAGTCCGCTCAGGAGCTTCGGCTCAAACCAGGTGGACTTCGGGGGCATCAGCTTGCCCGCGTCCGCAATATCCATCAGCTCACGCAGCGTCGTGGGGTACATTGAGAAAGCAAGGCACATATCGGTGCTCGCCCTGCGCTCCAGCTCGCCGAGGCCGCGGATGCCGCCGACAAAGTCGATACGCTTATCCGTCCTCGGGTCGTCAATGCCGAGAATGGGGGAGATGAGATTATTCTGGAGGATGGAGACATCCAGCGCCGCAACGGGGTCTTTTTCGTCAAAGGTGCCCGCCTTTGCGGTCAGCTTATACCATTCGCCGCTGAGCAGCATTCCGAAGGTGTGCGCTTTCTCGGGCTTGTATGCCTGCTTGCCGACCTTCTCAACGGTGAATGCCTCGCCGAGCTTTGCGATGAATTCGTCGGGAGTGTTGCCGTTCAGATCCTTCATTACGCGGTTGTAGTCCATTATCTCAAGCTCGTCGCAGGAGAAGAGGACCGCAAGGAAGAAATTGAATTCCTCGCTGCCGTCGTAGTCGGGGAATTGCTCGCGGCGCTTGAGGCCGACCTTGACCGCCGAAGCCGCTCTGTGGTGACCGTCGGCGATGTAGAGATAGTCGACTCCGCCGAAGAGAGAAGCGATGCGGGAGTTTGTCTCGGGGCAGTCGATGACCCAAACGGTGTTGGTGATGCCGTCCTCGGTCACGAAATCATAGACGGGGGCGTGATTATCTTTCCAATCCGCAACTATGGCGGCGATATCGCTCTGCGGGCGATAGGTCAGGAATATCGGGCCGGTGTTGGCGTCGCAGTAGTCGACGTGATTTATCCTGTCCGCTTCCTTATCGGCGCGGGTCAGCTCGTGCTTCTTGATGATGTTGTTGATGTAGTCGTCGATGGATACGCAGCCGACAAGGCCGGTCTGGCTCCTGCCGTTCATTATCTGGCGATAGATGTAGAAGCAGGGGTGCTCATCCTGCTTGCATACGCCGTCGCTCACGAGCTTGTCGAGATTCTCTCTCGCCTTGAGGTAGACCTGTTCGGAGTAGAGGTCGGTGCCCGCGGGCAGGTCGATCTCCGCCTTGTCGACGTGCAGAAACGAATGCGGCTTGCCCTTGACCATTTCGGCAGCTTCGGCGCTGCTCATAACGTCATAGGGCAGGGCTGCGACCTCCGAGGCGTACTCCGGCACGGGGCGTATCGCTTTGAAAGGCTTAAAAATTGCCATTGTTATCATCCTTCCGTGATTTTTATAAGGATATGTTACATTAATATTAAAAGTTTGTCAATCATCTATTTTTATATTGCTTTTTTATTTTTTGTACTGTATAATTATTACATTCTTTGATGCGTGTATGCTACTCTAAGGAGGCTTATCAATGTTTTGTCCGAATTGCGGCAAGGAATTGCCCGAGGGCGCTTCTGTTTGCCCGTCCTGCGGCGTCGACTCCGCTCCGCCGAGCGGGAAAAAGAAGAGACTGGTAAATGCGCCGAGCAGGGGCGCCAAGAGCTATGCGGCGATATTTACGGCTCTGCTTGTGTTCCCTTCAACTCTCTGCGTCGCCATTGACCTTTCATTTGACAAATACGATTATTGGTGCGGCTATGTTGTCGGTGCGCTGCTTGTTGTGTGGGTGTGCGCCGTGCTGCCCGTTATGCGGGTAACCCCGCCGCTCGTGACCTCGCTCATATGCTTCACCGTGATAATCGGCTACATATTCTTTATATTCAACAAAACGGGGCATATGATCTGGCTCTATAAGCTGCTGCTGCCCATGTTTATTGTGAGCGCCGCCTTTGTGGCGCTGGACGCGGCCGTTATCGGCAGCAAGGTCAAGTGACTGCATATCTTTTCGCTCCTCTCGGGCGAAGCGTGCGTGTGGCTCGTTGCCCTCGAAGCAACGCTCGATAACCTCGCAAACGGCCACGTCAAGCTCGGCTGGTCGCTGATAATCTCCTGTGCCTTCATCTCGGTGATAGCCGTCCTTGAGGCCTTCAGCTATGTCGGCAGGATAAATAAAGAGTAAACAGATCATATCCGCGGCAGCCTGCGCTGCTGTGGATATTTTTTGCCTGTGGACGCAAAACAAAAACGGAGGTATCGCGCGATACCTCCGAATTTTTATCCGAACAAGACTCTTTGAAGCGTGGCGCCGAGGATGTTTTCTTTGCATTCGCTGCTGAGGCTCAGGCGCTTGATTCGCTCGATATCCCACTTGATATCCGCCGCCCTGGCGTAGGGGAAGTCGAGGCCGAATATGCTGTGCTCCTCGCCGGTCTGGAAAATGACCGTTTCGAGCTGCTCATCCGTCAGCGACCAGCTGCCCATGCCGTCGCGGTTACGGATCGAGGTCCAGCCCGCATAGATGTTATTGCCCCTGCGGGAATTGTTGCACATCACGGCGAGAGCGTCCTTAAAGAAGTGATAGCCGCCGATATGCTCAAGGCTGAATTTAAGGTCGGGGAAGCTCCACGCGACCTCGTCAAAGAGCAGCACATTGCTCTTTTTGAGCCTGTTCCAATGCATACCGGAATGGAATGAGACAAACAGCCCAAGCTCCTGCGCTTTTTCATAGACCTTGAAGGCTTCCTCACCGTCGATGACAAAATCCTGATACGGCGGATGCAGCTTGATGCCCTTGAAGCCGAGCGAAGCTATGCGCTCCACCTCGTCGCCGAGATCGGCGGTGAAATCCACCGTGCCGAAGCCCACAAGGCGGTCGTTGCCCTTTATCTGCGAGGCGAGCCAGTCATTGGGGCTGCCGTTGAAGCCGCCCTCGTGAAAACGGTCGGCAAACGGCGCGAACGCCACGGCCTTGTCGATTCCGCAGTCGTCCATCAGGCGCATGAGCGAGTCGACCGAGCCTTCAGGACGAAGCTCTTTTGGAAAAACATGGGCGTGATTTGCAAATATCATGGCTATCCCTCCCGACATTATAATATGATAATAAATTAAAACCTCGGTTTTGTCAATAAAAACGTCTCCGTCGGGGAATAAATAAAATAAAAGCAAACGGAGGTAAGCAAAATGCAAAACGATGATTCATATAAGCTGCTGCGTGAATGCAGCGCAGGGCTTAAAACGGCGATAGCCTCCATCGAGGAGCTGTCGCCTTATGTGAAGGACGCAAAGCTCGGTGAGATACTCAAAAACAGCCGCACGGAGCACCGAAAGCTCGCCGACACGGTGGACGGTATGCTCGCGGCGACCGATTCGGAGTCCAAGGAGCCGAACCCGATGACAAAGAGCATGTCGTGGCTCAAGATAAACGCTGAGATGTCCTTTAATCCCACGGCAGCGCAGGCGGCGAGCCTGATGACCGACGGCTGCGACATGGGCATCAAATCAATTCACAAATATATCAATAAATACCCCACGGCGAGCGAGGAGGCCAAGGGCATGGCGCGCAGCATCGGCGAGCTGGAGGAGAGACTCGGCAAAGATATGCGGCCGTTCCTGTAATCGTTGACAAAATTCGCCTCTTGTGATAAAATTTTCACGACATTTGTATATTGGGCGCCTGTAGCAGGGAAAGAACGGTGAAAATCCGTCGCAACAGCCATTGCCGTCACAGTCGGAATGCCTGCCTTGCGCCTTAATATAATTGTGAGCACCTTTGGGCAGTCGGAGGGTGTCACGGTGCAGCTCCGCCGAGGGGCTGCTTCGCCGTGCCGTGCGCCTTCCGTTATCTGCGGAGGGCGCATCTTAATTTTGAAAGGAAGAAAAGAAATGTCAGTAAGAAAAAGCTCGGCGGCGATCATTTCGGTGATCCTCGCTGCGGCAGTGCTTCTGGGCTGCATTTCTACGGCTTTTGCTGCGGGCGATGGCAGCATCAGCGTAGGGGTCAGCTTTTACGACGGGGGATTCGTTATCCCCAAGGAGACCGTTGAGGTCAAGGACGGAATTGCCGAGGAATACGGCTACACCGTCGCCGAAAAGGACCATAACGGCAAGGATGTTGACTACATAACCGTATTCGACGCCGTCGTTGCCCTTCACAAGGCATATTACGGTGACAAATTCACCGCCGAGACCTGCAAGGATTACCTTAATAACTCAGGCTCGATGATAACCAAGATGTTCGGCAAGTCGGCCACGAGCAGCGGCTTCACTGTCAATGACGTTATGCCGAACGACGGTATTTACAACGAAAAATATCACTCCTACACCGGTTATGCGGCCGATACGGCGCGCATTGTGAACGGTGACAAGGTTGCTCTTTTCACCTATAAGGACAGCTATTGGGGCGATTATTATACACAGTTTGACTCCTCCGAAAAGACCGTGACCGTCGGTGAAAAGATCAATTTCACCGTCACCGGCTACAGCATCATGTGGTACGGCTTTGCGGATAAGGCGACCATCGAGCAGAACACCCTCCCGATGAGCTGCCTCGATCTCAACATGATCCAGTATGTCGACGGCAAGCCCGTTGACAAGAAGGTAGGCACTCTCAATTGGAGAGGTATGGCTTCCTACACCGTCAATGAGCCGGGCGTTTACTATTTCTATGCGAGCGGCAGCTACATTGACGAGGAGGAAGAGGAGGAGACTCCCGTTATCGGTAACATCTGCACCGTTACCGTTAAGGATCTGCCCGCCGATTACTCCAAGGTCGACGCAGCAATTGCGGCAGTCCCCGCCGATCTCAGTGTTTACACTGACGAGAGCGTTGCCGCCCTTAACGAAGCGCTTGCAAATGTTGACAGAAATCTCACCGTCCTTGATCAGGATACCGTCGACGCATATGCCGAAGCTATTAACGCGGCTGTTGCGGCGCTCGAGACCAAGGCTCCTGAGGGCAAGAGCTTCTATATCGTTAAGAATTTCAAGATCAGCCTCAAGGTGAATGCCGATGAGGGCAAAATGGTGCTCGACATTGATTTTGTCCGCCACGATATCTGCGGCAACGCACCCGATAAGGCTGAGAATATCAACCTTACTCTTACAGTCACATGGCTGAGCTGCGTGCTTCGCTTCCTCCAGTCGGTGATAGGAGGCTAAAATGTTAAAAAGCAGAGCGATCAAATCATTAAGCGTTCTCCTGTGCCTTATAATTGCGCTGTCGGCGTTCGTAACTGCCTCGGCTCAAACGGTGACTGCCGAGACTCCGAGAAGTGCCGACGAGACACAGCTTCTCTGGTCGCAGCGAATAGGCACGAATTATAAAAACGCGCCGAGCGTGCCGACGGTCAGCGGCGACTCGCTCATAATAATGAGCAAGCGTCAGCTTCTGAAGCTCGACACGGCTACCGGCGAGACCATGGCGAGCGCCGAGATGACGAAGCGCCCGGGCTACGGCTGCGTGTCCGCCCTCTGCGCCGACGGCAAGATATTCTGCCCCCTTGAGGACGGCACGGTCGAAGCCTATGACTTTGCCACCATGCAGCGCCTCTGGAGCTTCTCGGACGAGCTCGGCGGTCAGTCGCTCACCCCGATAGTCTACAGCGACGGCTGCGTTTATACCGGCTTCTGGGATGATGAAGAGACAGACGGCAATTTTATCTGCCTTGACGCCGTGAGCGGCGAGCTGAAGTGGCGCTATACCAGCAAGGGCGGCTTCTATTGGGCCGAGGCGGCGGCGATCGGCGGCTGCATCGTCGTCGGCTCGGATAACGGCAGCGATGAAATCAATATGACCTCGTCCGTTTATTGCTTTGACGCAAAGAGCGGCGAAGTGCTCGACACTCTGACCGTGCCCGGCGACTGCCGCAGCGGCATCACCGTTATTGACGGCACAGATGAGCTGGTGTTCACCACCAAGGCGGGCTACTTCTGCAAGACGAGCGTCATCGACGGCAAATTCTCGACAGGCAGGCTCCTCAAGCTCTCGGGAGCCTCTACCAGCACGCCGACTGTTTATAACGGCAAGGCCTATATCGGCGTGCAGTCGACCGGATTCTCCGGCAATTTGCAGATAATCGACGTCGCCTCCATGAGCGTGACGAGCACCCTGACGATGAACGGCTATCCGCAGAGCGAGATGGCTCTTACGACGGCTTATGAGGCTCAGACGGGCAATGTTTATGTCTATGCGACTTACAATTCGCCCCCCGGCGGCGTGAGCGTTATCACCGTATCGGCGGACGGCACGGCGAGCAGGGCGGAGCTTTTTGCCCCGTCGGGCGAGGCTGCCGAATATGCGCTGAGCAGCATTGCGGTCAGCGAGGACGGCAAGCTGTTTTATAAGAACGACTCGGGCACGGTATTTGCCCTGAGCTATAAGGAGCCGGACCCGGAGCCCGACCCCGAGCCGCAGCCCTCGATATTTGCGAAGATAGGCGCGTTCTTCAAGAGCGTATTTACCAACATTGCAAACTTCTTCAAAGGGATCTTTGAAGCTATTTTCGGTTAATAAAGAAGCGAGGTGACAGGATGAAAGGAGCATTTGCACTCAGGCACCCTGCGGTGAATGTGCTGTTCTTTGTGCTGGCGGCGCTGCCTTCGGTGCTGAATTCGCATCCGCTCATCCTGCTCATCTCCGCTTTTGCTGCCTTTGCGTATTCGCTCAGGCTCAGGGGCAAGGGGGCGCTCTGCAAGAGCCTCACACTGCTCATTTTGCCCGTGGTGCTTACAAGCCTTGTCAACGGGGCCTTCAATCACTACGGCGTCACAACTCTCTATACTCTGCCGAGCGGCAACAGGATGACCCTCGAGGCATTCACCTACGGGGCGGCGGCGGGCACGGCGATAGCGGCGATGCTGCTGTGGTTCGTCTGCTGGAACGAGGTGGTTACTGAGGATAAATTCATGTGCCTTTTCGGCAGGGTCGCCCCGCATACGGCACTGCTTGTGCTGATGATCCTGCGCTTTGTGCCGCTGTATTCAGAGAGGTTTACCGAGACGGTCAAAACTCTCGAGGCGGGCGAAACAAAAAACAAACGCTTTGCGCGGCTGCGTATCGCCGCAAAGGCTCTCTCGGGCGTTGTCACATGGGCGCTTGAGAGGAGCATTGATACGAGCTACTCCCGCTTCCGCTTTTCTGCCCGTGACGGGCTGCTGACCGCGTTCATCGCGGCGGCGGGTTCGCTTGCCGCGCTCGGCTTTGCCCTGGGAGGGCTTGAGGCAGGCTACAACCCCATTATTTATGTTGAGCGCCCGAATCCTTTGGGTGCGGCTGCCGCTGCGGCGTATGCGCTGCTGTGCTTTATGCCGATGATCTATGACCTTGCGGAGGAGATAAGATGGAACAGATCCTTTTCAAAAATCTGAGCTTTACATACCCGCTCACGGGCGAAAAAGCCCTTGACAATGTGAGCCTCGGCATAGACGGCGGCGAATTCATAGTGCTCTGCGGCAGGAGCGGCTGCGGCAAGACCACCTTGCTGCGGCATCTCAAGACCGCCCTCATACCTGAGGGCAAGTGCAGCGGCGAAGCGCTGATAGACGGCAGGAGCGTTGCCGACATGAGCGCCGCCGAGAGCGCGCAGACCGTGGGCTTCGTCATGCAGGACCCCGAGATGCAGATAGTCACCGACAAGGTGTGGCATGAGCTGGCGTTCGGGCTTGAGAGCCTCGGCGAAAAAAAAGATAAGATAAGAATGCGTACCGCAGAGATGGCGGCGTATTTCGGTATGCAGGGCATATTCGATAAAAAAATCACCGAGCTTTCGGGCGGTCAGAAGCAGCTGCTGAATCTTGCGGGCGTTATGACCTCATGCCCGAAAATACTGTTGCTCGACGAGCCGACCTCACAGCTCGACCCCGTGGCGGCGGAGAATTTCATCTCCACCGTTGCAAGGATAAACAGAGAGCTCGGCATTACCGTCGTGATGACCGAGCACCGCCTTGAGGAAGTCTTTGCCCTTGCGGACAGAGTGGTGGTCATGGATGGAGGCAGAGTGGTGTCCGATACCCCGCCGAGGCAGCTTTGCAATGGCGGCACCGACGGCTTCCTGAGCCTCGCCGCGCCGGCACCCGTCAGGATATTCTCAAGCGTTGCTCCCGCCGAGGAGCTGCCGCTGACCGTGCGCGAGGCGGCTCAAAGGCTCGGCAAACTTATAAGAGACCCGAAAATAAATCAAATAGAAAATAATGCGGCTCTCCCCGATAAAACGGCACTGGAGCTTAAAGACGTGAGCTTCCGCTACGAAAAGGAGCAGCCGAATATCATAAACGAGCTGTCGCTCAAGGTGCCCGAGGGATGCGTGCTCTCGATATTGGGCGGCAATGCGGCGGGCAAATCCACCTTGCTGCGCCTTGTTGCGGGCATCCTGCCCGTTCAGGGCGGCAAAATCAAATTCGGCGGCAAGGACAGAAAAAAGTCAGGCATGACCGTCGGCTATATGCCGCAAAATCCGCAGACGCTCTTTACGGCGAATTCGCTGAGAAAGGAGCTTGCGGGTGAGCGGCTCGAGGAGGCGGCGAGGCTCACGAAGCTCACCGAATTGTTGGACAGACATCCCTATGACCTGAGCGGCGGAGAGCAGCAGAGGGCAGCAATGGCAAAATTGCTGCTTGCAGACCCTGACATCTATTTGCTCGACGAGCCGACCAAGGGCATGGACTGCGAATTCAAGCAGTGCCTTGCCGAGATATTCGATTCGCTCAAGGCGAGGGGCAAGACGGTCATAACCGTCTCGCATGACGTTGAATTCTGTGCCCGAAGCTCGGATATCTGTGCCATGCTCTTTGACGGCGGCATCGCGGGAGTTGCGGATACCCGCAGCTTCTTCAGCGGCAATTATTTCTACACCACGGCTGCAAACAGGCTATCAAGGCAGGTCTTCAAAAACTGCGTTACCGATGCGGATGTGATTGAATTATGCAGAGAAAATATGTCAAACTGAATATCATCTCCGCCTTGTTGACTTTGGCGTTGATCGTTTCGGCGGTCACGGCGATGAAGTTTTTTGAGGGCACACGGTATTGCTACATTTCCGCGTTCGTGATAATAATTGCGGCGTGCGTGCCGTTCTTTATCTCGTTTGAGCGGCGCAAGCCCTCGGCGCGGGAGCTTGTGGCTTTAGCGTCAATGTGCGCCATAGCCGTTGCCTCGAGGGCAGCCTTCTTTGCCATACCGACGGTGAAGCCTATCTGCGCCGTCATTATCATCACCGCCGCCTGCTTCGGCGCTCAAACGGGCTTCGTTGCGGGGGCTGTGTCGATGTTTGCGTCGAATTTCATATTCGGCCAGGGCGTTTTCACACCGTTTCAGATGCTTGCGCTGGGAGCCGTCGGCTTCGCTGCGGGGGTCATATTCTCAAACAAACGCCTGCGTGAGAGCAGACCTGCCCTCTCGCTCATCGGCGGGGCGCTGTGCTTCGTCATCTACGGGCTGATAGTGGATATCTCCTCCGTGCTGATGATGGCGACCTCGTTTTCGATAAAGCAGATACTCGCGATTTACGCTTCGGGCGTGCCGTTCAACGCGTCGTTCGCCGCCACCACGGCGATAGTTCTGGCGCTTGTCGGCAAGCCGTTCATCGAGAAGCTGGAAAGATTAAAGATAAAATACGGTATGTTCGGAGGTACGGCATGAAAAGAATAATCGCTCTGCTGCTCACATTTTTATTCCTCTTCGCCTGCGTTTCATGTAAGAATTCGGCGGGCGATGAAACGACCGCCGCAACGGCGCTGACCGAGGCCCTCGCCGCTGTCACGGAAACCGAAACCGCGGAAGAAACGACTGAGGAGCCTGCGACATCCGTAGCCGCTTCGACGGCAAACGAAAAAACCACGCTTAAATCCGCGGTCACATCCGCCGTCACCAAGACCACGGCGGTGATAAGAACCGCTGCGGCTACGGTCAAGGCAACTGCGGTGAAGAACACGACCACCCGCAGACAGACCACCACCAAAAAGGTCAAAACTACCGTGCCGAAGACCGAGTCGACCACCGCCGCCCGCACTGAGAGGCGCACGGAGGAGCCGACAACGGCAAGGCGCGACAACTACTGCACGATATCCATCAGCTGCTCGACGCTGACCGACAAGAGGGATAAGCTCAAGGGCGGCAAGGCGCAATTCGTGCCGTCGGGGTGAAATTCACCGAGGGAGAGACGGTGTTCGATATCCTCAAGCGCGTCTGCGCCGCCAACACCTGCACCGACAACTGCAAATACTGCCAGGCTGAGGGAATACAGTATGAGGCAAGCTACACGCCCGCATATCAAAGCTGGTATGTGAAAGGCATCCATCAGCTCTATGAGAAGGACTGCGGAGCTTATTCGGGCTGGATGTATAAGGTCAACGGCGTTTTCCCGAATTACGGCAGCAGCGCATATACCGTGCAAAACGGGGACAGGATAGAATGGTTGTATACCTGCGACCTCGGCGAAGATATAGGCTATTAAAGCCTTGACTTTGAGCCTTTTACGGGTTATACTTAAATTAATAAAAAACGGCGGAGGTTACTTTGAAGCACCCTCCGCTTTATTATTCTGAACACAAACCGGAGGGGAACTGCTTATGAGAAGCGTCACCGATTATTTCGGCTGCATGGTTTTTGACGATAAGGCTATGCGCCTGCGCCTGCCGACCGAGATATATGAGGCAATGAAAAAGACGATTCGTGACGGCAAACGCCTTGATATAGCCGTCGCAAATGCCGTCGCCGATGCGATGAAGGAGTGGGCGGTCGAGAACGGAGCCACCCATTACACCCATTGGTTCCAGCCCATGACGGGCATCACCGCAGAGAAGCACGACAGCTTCATCTCCCCCAAGGGCGGCAAGGTCATAATGGAATTCTCCGGCAAGGAGCTTATCAAGGGCGAGCCTGACGCCTCCTCGTTCCCCTCCGGCGGCCTTAGAGCCACTTTTGAGGCGCGGGGCTACACCGCATGGGACGCCACCTCCTATACATTTATTAAAGACGGCGTGCTCTGCATACCCACCGTGTTCTGCTCCTATGGCGGCGAGGCGCTCGATCAGAAGACAGCGCTGCTCCGCTCAATGGAAGCCATCAACCGTCAGGCGATGAGAGTGCTGAAGCTCTTCGGCAACGAGGATGTCTCCTCGGTCAAGACCACCGTCGGCCCCGAGCAGGAATACTTCCTTGTTGACAAGAAGCTCTATGATCAGAGAAAAGACCTTATATATACCGGCAGAACCCTTTTCGGCGCAAGACCTCCCAAGGGTCAGGAGCTTGACGACCATTACTTCGGCGCTATCAAGCCGAGAGTCGCCGCATTTATGAAGGAGCTGAACAACGAGCTTTGGAAGGTCGGCGTGCTTGCCAAGACCGAGCATAATGAGGTCGCCCCCGCTCAGCACGAAATGGCGCCCATCTTCACCACCACCAATATTGCCGCAGATCACAACCAGCTCACCATGGAGATAATGCAGAAGGTCGCAAAGAAGCACGACATGGTCTGCCTGCTCCACGAGAAGCCCTTTGCCGGGGTCAACGGCAGCGGCAAACACAATAACTGGTCGATATCGACCGACACCGGCGTAAACCTGCTTGAGCCGGGCGAAACCCCCTATGAGAACGCTCAGTTCCTGCTCTTCCTGTGCGCCGTTATCAAGGCGGTCGATGAATATCAGGATATGCTGCGTATCTCCGTCGCCTCCGCAGGCAACGACCACCGTCTCGGCGCGAACGAAGCGCCTCCGGCCATCGTCAGCATGTTCGTCGGCACCGAGCTTGAGGACATTCTCACCGCCATCGAGCACGACATTCCCTACGGCAGTAAGGAGAAGGAGCTCATCAAGGTCGGCGTTCACGTCCTGCCGAAGTTCCCGAAGGACACCACCGACCGCAACCGCACCTCTCCGTTCGCCTTCACCGGCAACAAGTTCGAGTTCCGTGCCTGCGGCTCCGAGCAGAACGTCTCCGACTCCAACCTGGTGCTCGATGCCGCCGTGGCCAAGTCGCTCAAGTCCTTTGCCGACGCACTTGAGGGTACGCCCGAGGATAAGTTCCAGGACGCCGCGCTCGAGTACTGCAAGAAGGTGCTGACCGATCACCAGCGCATCCTCTTTTCCGGCGATGGTTACTCCGACGAGTGGCCCGTCGAGGCCGAGAAGCGCGGCCTTGCCAACAACAAGACCACGGCCGACGCCCTGCCCGCCTTTGTTTCCGATAAGGCCATCGCGCTCTTTGAGGAGACGGGTGTCCTGACCAAGGCCGAGGCCCAGTGCCGCTACGACTGCAAGCTCGAGAAGTACAACAAGCTCATGAACATCGAGGCCACCACGATGGTTCGCGAGGCGCGTCGTACCTATCGCCCGGTCATTACCGCCTATGCCACCAAGGTCGCTAAGGGCCTTGAGACTATTCGTGCCGCCGGTGCTGAGGCCGCCATGCAGTGCGAGCAGAACACGCTCAACAAGCTTTGCAACGGCATCACCACCATCAACGACTCCATCAAGGCGCTCGACGCCGTGCATCAGAAGGCCGAGGGCCTCGATGGTCAGGAGCAGGCCAACGTCTACGCGCACGAGGTCGTTCCCGCTATGGATGCGCTGCGTGCTGCCGTGGATGCCATGGAGGAGATCGTGGCCGCCGACTACTGGCCGGTCCCGACCTACGACGACATCCTGTTCTACGTGTAGAGCGTAACTGACATATCGTCACGGTATTGAGCCGGGGTCCGCATCATGCGGGCCCCGGTTTTTGTTTGCGAAGGACGCTTTGAAGCCCGTTTTGCCGCCGATTCGCCTAGGTATAAAGGGTTGTGGGCAAAAAACGTCAAATATGAGTACTGTCACAAGTCCTGTAGCATTATTTATTTGCAAAATATGCAGTGTTACGCAACATATGTCCAAGTACTTAGCCGATAAACGTCTGCAATTCTTCCGCCGTAGGACACCTGACGTCTAAATCGATTTCTGAAGGCATGAAATCGCTGTTACTAAATCGGTAACAGTACTCATATTTGCCATTTTTTGCCCATGGTCCATCGGAAGATGCCGGGATCCGCACCCTGCCGGGTCCGAATCCCGGCATATCGGTAGCAAAAAGCCCGCTACCGAATTGGTAACGGGCTTCACATTTCAAATGGTGCCCCCAGCGGGATTCGAACCCGCGATATCCACCTTGAAAGGGTGGCGTCCTTGGCCGCTAGACGATGGGGACAGCGGGAAAGAGTATAGCAGACTTTTTTAGCCGTTCACATATCGTTGGCAAACTGAAAAACCACCACATAGGAGCTGGCTCTCTATCCCGATCATCAAACATCTCAACCTGTAACATCTGGGCTGATAAATCGGCTCTATGTGTTACAGATCGAGACAAAAGGGCAGAAGGCAAGGCAGGCGACAACTACCCATCCCCTACTCCCATTCCTGTTCGTAGATGTTGAGCGACTTTACGTACCGCCCCTGGGCGCCCATGATGTCGCGGACCAGGCGCAAAAAGAAGCTGACGCACGAGGTGTCAAAGCCGTCCTGCAGATCCTCGGGATGCACCGCACCCGGTCCATCGACCGCCGTGTCACTCAGGCGCGCGATGTCATACAGATAGAGCTGTCCCGCCGCCAGCCAGACATCGTCGACGCAGGCGAGGCGCACCGCAATCGCGCCGTCGCTCCAATGCTCCTTTTGCACGATATGCGGGTCGTAGACATCAAAGCGACGGTCGGTGCGCGTATCCTTCAGCGCAACCATGCCGTTCGCAGGATCCTTGTCCAAAATGCCAAAGCGCGAGAAATACTGCGTGTCGCGTACCTGCTCGAGCCGCTTGAGCGAGGCAGGCGAAAGCGATGCCGGCGGTTCGTCAACATACAGCTCGAGCAGCGTCTTGCCATGGCGATAGGGGCGCTCGAAGAGCAGCCAATCGGTAAATGCCATGTTGTAGGCCATGATTTCGTTTTGCGAAGGCTCGGTGCAATAGCTGAGCCACGGGTCGACAATGATCTCGAACTGTTCGCGCGCCGGCTCCAAAAACTGAAACTTCCGCAGCATCCAAAAATGGGCCATGTCGGCAATATCGTTGCCGACGGCTTCAGCCAGCTCTGCTCGGTCAAAAGCGTGGTCAGTCATGGCATCCTCCTCAAACTGATGAACCTCAATTTGAGCTTACGAGGAGGGTGGGCAGCCACTGTCAGCACGGACAAAATAGGCCTCCGGCTGCAAACCAACTGCTGACCAAACACTTGACGGGATGCTTGACCGAAAATGCGCACTGCAACAAAACCGCAGGTAAACATAGACGGCACACCCGCCCTTTTGAGCCAGATACCCGCAGCCACCACAGAAACAACAGGTGACCACAGCCCAAGAAGTCGGCAAATGAACACCCGTACGTCGACAAACAAGCAAATCGCTCGCAAATCCGCAAGGAGTGTCCCCGAATGCCGACAGAGACGATATGAGCAGGACATAAAAACATTG
>OKUO01000425.1_pt1 | contig 15044 bp, 9 predicted proteins | sample 1606481 | NCBI WGS metagenome assembly OKUO01 (sample SAMEA3882503, study PRJEB24775) | human gut metagenome | biome: human-associated habitat; feature: intestine environment; material: feces | place: Netherlands | collected 2009/2010
CACACCCGAACTTACATACTGCAATATGCAGCCATATCCCTTCAGTTTGTGATAGAGTTCGAGAGTTTCCTCAGGCAGCCCCTCTTTCGACACGATGGCATAGGTTGAGTTTACCTCCACTATTTTGCCATCATACTGGCGAATGGCCTTTGATATGTTGCGGTTTTCAATCAAACGCGCCGTGGCTATTTTGTAAAGGGCCTGATCCATCACATATATTTCGTCGTTTGTAAAATACTGTGCCTGGATTACGTCGATTTTCTTTTCAAGCTGCTTTACCAATGTCTGCACCGTGTGCTCGTCGGTATAGCAAGTTATCGTGTAGCGGTGCACATGTTCAATGCCCGATGCCGACACATTAAGACTTTCAATATTGAGTTGTCGGCGTGTGAACACATTGGTCACGAGGTTCAGCACACCGGCCAAATTTTCAGAGAACACGATAATCGTGTAAAGCGTAGTGTCCTTTTTATCTTCGTTCATACAATAAGTAGGTGTTCAAAATTATTTTATACAATCAGTAGGTGCCATTTTCACATTGAAAGCACATTCTCGAGACGCATCTGTTCCCTTCGGCCTCGGTCACATAGCCCGCTATGCTCCCTCACCCGAAGGGAACATCTGCGCCCCGATAATGCACTTTCAATGTAAAAATAATTTTGAACACCTACTTAGCAAGTAGTGATAGTTGGTGGTGGACAAGTGGGCTGTTGTCAAGTGAGCAGCTATTCAGTGGGCTGCTGTTAAGAGGGTGTTATTCAGCTAACTGTCGTCAAGAGTTTGTTATTCAGTGCGCCCCTTCTTTAACCGTTGCATCACCTTGGCCACCATGCCCGTCTCCTTGTTGAGCTGGCGCAGCGAGAGCCAGATAGAGGTCAGCGCCACAGCGGCGCCAACCATGCAGCGTGGCGCAAGCGGCAGTTCGAGGGCGGCATATACCGCGCCGCATAGCAAGGCAAACTGCACGGCATAGATGTGCCAGGCTTGGCAACGGAACTGGTAGTGGTACTTATAGCGGTAGTAGCCATGTATGAGCAGCATGTCGAGCAGTCCCATGACCGACAAGGCCCAGCCCGTGCCGTTGAGGCCGTAATAGTGGTAGGCCACAGGCACTGCGGCGGTGAGTGCCACATCGTATATCAGCTCCATGGCCATGTAGGTGCGCGAGTGGCCGGCAGCTAACGGCAGGTATGCGGCCGGCAGGGTGAAGGCTCTGAAAAACATGTAGAACACGGCACAGGTGGACATGCCCACTGCTGTGGCAAATTGGGCCGAAAACAGCAGCCGCACCACAAAAGGCATTAACAGCACAAACACTACCAGCACGGGCGACACCAGCAGGGCGCACACCTCAATTTGTTTGTTCACCGCATCGTTCATCAACGTGCGCTGGTGCATCACGGCCGACAGGCGCGGGTAGTAGTCGTTTTCAACCGCCAGAAACACCAGCGAGGTGTAGCTCACTATGAGCATGTAGCCGCAGTTGTAAAAGCCCACCACGTCCATGCCGCCATCGCGCAGCAGCAGTGCACGCATGGCGTATTCGGCCCCCTGGCCAAAGGCGCCCGACACTATGTAGGCCACGCCCAACTTGATGAATGGCACACCGCGCCCCAGCGCCTTGCGGCTGAACAGCGGACAGTGCCAGGGCATCACGCGAGTGGCGTAATACAGGTGTATGGCCATGATGAGCAGGTTACACAGCAGCAGTGCCGGCACAATGGCCGCCATGCCCCACAGGGCGTAAAGCGGAATGTACACCACCACCGAGGCCACAGCCGCCAGCATCGACACAAAGGCCACACGCTTTAAGCGTTTAAGTCCCTTGAGTATGGCCATTTCGCCGCCCGTCACAGCCAGCATGCCCACCATGGGCGAGAGCAAGGCTATGCTCAGGGTGTAGTTGTGATTGCCAAAGGTCAGCCAGCTGATGAGCGGACTCAGCATGAGGCATGCTGCCGTGCCAAACAGGGCCGTTATCATGCACCACACACGTACCGACTCCACACTGCGGCTGGTGGCAGCGGCATCGCCCGCGGCATGGCATTCGGCCACGTCCTTCACGGCGCTGAACGACACGCCCAGATTGGTGCACTGGCTCACCAGGTTGGCCATGGTGTTGTACAGATTGATGAGCGCAAGGCCCGACGGGCCAAGGAATAGTGCCACCACTTTGGTGCGCACCACACCGGCCAGCATCGACAGACCTTGCACACTGCCAAACAGACCCGTGTATTTTAACACGTGTCCGAAACTCGTTTTGCCTTGTGTGTTGCCTTGTGTACTGTTGTTCATGACGCTCGCTTTGCTCGCAGATGTGCTGATGTGCAGATGTGTGATAAACGGAGGAGTGCGCAAATTTACGCTTTTTTGTTGCAGCGTCCAACAAAATACTTTGCGCACTCCGCTTTTTTCCCTAAATTTGCAGCATTATCGAAAATCATCAAAATCCTTACCACGATATGATATTGTTTTTTACAACTCCGCAGAAGAGCGTGATTGCCACTCAGGTAGATCACAAGCTCTCTGAGAACGAAGTGGAAGAACTGTGCTGGCTTTATGGCGGTGCCAAGCTTGAAGAGGCTGACGCGCTGAAAGGCTGGTTTGTAGGCCCCCGCCGTGAAATGATTACGCCTTGGAGCACCAATGCCGTAGAGATTACACAAAACATGAATCTCCGCGGCATTGCGCGTATTGAAGAGTATTTCCCTGTCAAGAGCGAAGAGGCCGATCACGACCCCATGCTGCAGCGTATGTACAATGGTCTTGATCAGGAGATTTTTACGGTCAATATCAAGCCTGCTCCCATTGAGTACATATCAGACCTCGAGAGCTACAACGAGCAAGAAGGCCTTGCACTCTCGCCTGCCGAAATCGAATATCTGCATGGCGTAGAAAAGCAGCTCGGCCGCCAGCTCACCGACTCTGAGGTGTTTGGCTTTGCACAAATCAACTCTGAGCACTGCCGTCACAAAATATTTGGTGGCTCGTTCGTTATTGATGGCAAGGAAATGCCTTCGTCGCTCTTCGCCATGATTAAGAAGACGACCAAGGAGAACCCGCACCATATTATTTCGGCCTACAAGGACAATGTGGCTTTTGCCCAAGGCCCCGTAGTGGAGCAGTTTGCCCCGGCCGACCACGCTACAAGCGACTGGTTCCGCGTAAAGGATATTGAGAGCGTTATCTCAATCAAGGCCGAGACGCACAACTTCCCCACCACCGTAGAGCCCTTCAATGGTGCGTCAACCGGTACGGGTGGCGAAATACGCGACCGTATGGGCGGTGGCGTTGGCTCATGGCCCATTGCCGGTACGGCAGTTTACATGACAGCCTATCCGCGCCTTGACGGTGGCCGCGAATGGGAGGATATTCTGCCCGTGCGCCAGTGGTTGTACCAGACTCCCGAACAGATATTGATCAAGGCCTCGAATGGCGCCTCAGACTTTGGTAACAAGTTTGGCCAGCCCCTCATTGCCGGTTCGGTGCTCACCTTCGAGCATCAGGAAAATGGCGAGAAGTATGGCTACGACAAGGTTATCATGCTGGCAGGTGGTGTGGGCTACGGCACCAAGCGCGACTGCTTGAAAGGCACCCCGCAGAAGGGTAACAAGGTTGTTGTGGTAGGTGGCGACAACTATCGCATCGGTCTCGGCGGCGGCTCAGTAAGTTCTGTCGACACCGGCCGTTACAGCAGCGGCATCGAGCTCAACGCCGTGCAGCGCGCCAACCCCGAAATGCAGAAGCGTGCCAACAACTTGGTGCGCGCCTTGTGCGAGGAGGACGTCAACCCCGTAGTGTCAATCCACGACCACGGTTCGGCAGGACACGTAAACTGCTTGAGCGAGTTGGTTGAAGAGTGCGGTGGACAAATCGACATGACCAAGTTGCCCATTGGCGACCCCACACTCTCAGCCAAGGAAATCATTGCCAACGAGAGCCAGGAGCGCATGGGCTTGCTCATACAAGAGGAGCACATCGAACACGTGCGTCAAATTGCCGAGCGCGAACGCGCCCCGATGTATGTGGTGGGCGAAACCACTGGCGACGCACACTTCTCGTTTGTACAGGGCGACGGCAAGCGCCCCTTCGACCTCGATGTGGCACAAATGTTCGGCCATTCACCCAAAACGGTGATGGTGGACGAAACCGTTGAACGTAAATACAAGGACGTGACCTATGATGTCACCCACCTTGACAGCTATATTAACCGCGTGCTGCAGCTCGAGGCTGTAGCCTGTAAGGACTGGCTCACCAACAAGGTAGACCGCTCGGTAACGGGTAAGGTGGCTCACCAACAAACACAGGGCGAACTGCAGTTGCCGTTGTCTGACTGTGGCGTGGTGGCACTCGACTACCGTGGCCGCAAGGGCATAGCCACCGCTTTGGGTCATGCACCCCAGGCCGGTTTGGCCGACCCCGCAGCCGGTTCAGTGCTCTCAGTGGCCGAGTCGCTCACCAACATTGTGTGGGCACCGCTGAGCGAAGGACTCGACAGCGTGTCGCTCTCGGCCAACTGGATGTGGCCCTGCCGCAGCCAGAAGGGTGAGGACGCCCGTCTGTACAAAGGCGTTGAGGCCCTCAGCGACTTCTGTTGCGCACTCGAAATCAACGTGCCCACCGGCAAGGACTCACTTTCGCTTTCACAGCAATATCCCAATGGCGAGAAAATCATTTCGCCGGGCACGGTTATTGTAAGTGCCGGTGGCGAGGTGAGCGACATTCGTCAGGTGGTGTCACCCGTGATGAAGAACGATGCCAAGAGCACCTTCTATCACATCGACTTCTCGTTTGACCAGCTCCGCCTTGGCGGTTCAGCCTTTGCGCAGAGCCAGGGCTATGTGGGCAGTGATGTGCCCACGGTTAAGAATCCCGACTACTTCCGCGAGGCATTCAACGCCGTGCAGCAGCTCGTTAAGAAGGGCTGGATAATGGCCGGCCACGACATCTCGGCAGGTGGCCTTATCACCACCCTGCTCGAAATGACCTTTGCCAACACCGAGGGCGGTATCGACGTCAACCTCGACAAGTTCAAGACCGACGACTTGGTGCGCGTGCTCTTTGCCGAAAATCCCGGTGTGGTAGTACAGGTGGCCGACAAGCACAAAAAGGACTTCAAGGCCCTGCTCGACGATGCCGGCGTGGGCTATGTCAAGATAGGTAAACCTGCCGAGGAACGTCAAATCATGGTAACCCTTGGCGATGCCACCTACCAGTTTGGCATTGACTACCTGCGCGATGTGTGGTACGAAACATCATATCTGCTCGACACCAAGCAGAGCATGAACGGTTGTGCCAAGCAGCGTTACGAAAACTACAAGCAGCAGCCGCTTGAGTATCATATCCACCCCGAGTTCACAGGCAAGTTCAGCCAGTTCGGCCTCAATCCCGACCGCCGCGAGCCTTCAGGCATCAAGGCAGCCATCATTCGTGAGAAGGGTACCAATGGCGAGCGCGAAATGGCCTATGCCCTCTACTTGGCAGGTTTCGATGTGAAGGACGTGATGATGACCGACCTTATTAGTGGCCGCGAAACCCTCGACGAGGTGAACATGATTGTGTTCTGCGGTGGTTTCTCTAACTCCGATGTGCTTGGCTCGGCCAAGGGTTGGGCTGGTGCCTTCCTTTACAACCCCAAGGCCAAGGAAGCCCTCGACCGCTTCTATGCCCGCGAGGACACCCTTTCGCTCGGTGTGTGCAACGGTTGCCAGCTTATGGTAGAGCTCAACCTCATCAACCCCGACCACAAGAAGCGTGCCCACATGTTGCACAACGATTCGCACAAGTTTGAGAGCGCCTTCCTCGGTGTGACGGTGCCCACCAACCGCAGCGTGATGTTCGGTTCGCTCAGCGGCGACAAGCTCGGCATCTGGGTGGCTCACGGCGAGGGCAAGTTCAGCCTGCCTTATCCTGAGGACGACTACAACGTAGTGCTCAAGTATTCGTACGATGCTTATCCCGGCAACCCCAATGGCTCGTCATACAGTGTGGCAGGTATTGCCAGCCCCGATGGCCGCCATTTGGCCATGATGCCGCACTTGGAGCGTGCTTTCTTCCCCTGGCAGACAGCCTACTATCCCGAAAACCGCCTGGCCGACGACATCACTCCGTGGATGGAGGCCTTTGTCAACGCCCGCAAGTGGGTTGAGGCCAAGTTGGGAAAATAAAAAGGTTTGACAGGTTAACGGGTTAACAAGTTAACAGGTTGACAAGTTGACAGGTAAGTATGTCCGGCACTACCGAAAGGCAAAGTGTGGAAATCTGTCAAACTTACCCGTTCCCCCTTCACCCTGTTCCGCAGTCAACTAATAATTCCTATAAATAAGCGCATCGCATCTCATTTTGTATTGCAAAATGGGGTGTGATGCGCTTATTTGTCAATAGTAAGTACACAGTTTTGCGCTTGTTTTATCAGATGTGGCTTAAAGCCCGTACCTAAGTATTTGTATAGTGGCTGGCTGGTCAATGGGTTAGCAAACAAACTGAAAAAGCACAGACAATTCCTGTGGGCAGGTCGAATCATTGCTGTTTTATTAGCGGCATACGGTGTTTATGTATTCGTTGACCGAGCCTTTTATGAAGAATTGTTTTACCTTACTGAGTTTAAGTTTTTTGATACCGACAAATCGGCTATACTATATTTTTTTGAAACGATTGCTATGTCGTCTGCCTTTGCAACCTTATCCTATTACGGCAAAAAGCTGCTGCAAATGAAAAGCAGACAGACAAAAATCTAAAAAATTAAGGAGACACCATGAATAAAACATTAAAATCTATTCTTTCGATTGTTTTATGCGGTTGCTTTGTTCTTGCTCTATCCGCCTGCGGTAAGCATAACAATGACACTACTGCGAATAACTCCGATACAAATGTAAGTAATAATAATGTCACAGAAGACAATACATATGATTCTGCCGATATCACTCCCGAAGAAAGTACCGCAGGAGATTCTAATATCTTGGTAGCCTATTTTTCGTGGTCGGGCAATACACAGCAGGTTGCGAACTGGATTTCCGATAAAACGGGAGGTGAACTGTTCAGAATTATCCCCGAAGTGGAATATACAGAGGACGATGTATTTGACCGAGCACAGGACGAATTAAACAATGGTACTCGCCCGCTGCTTTCCTCACATATAGATCAAGAGGTTATGGAACAGTATGATGTTATCTTTGTCGGTTTCCCCATTTGGTGGTACGACCTGCCAATGCCTGTTTGGTCTTTCCTTGAAGAATATGACCTGTCCGGCAAAACAATTATTCCGTTCTTTACTCACAACGGCAGTTCGTCCGGAGCGAGCAGCATTTCTACCGTAGCTGAGCTTTGCCCGGATTCCACCGTACTGACCGATGACTACTTTACCTATTCGGGCAAATATGTTGACAAAGCCGAAAGCGCAGTTGACGAATGGCTTACCGAACTTGGTTACAAAAACTAAACAAGGAGAATTTGAACAATGAAAAATGTACTTATCTTATCCGGCAGTCCCCGCAAAGGCGGCAATTCCGATTTGCTCTGCGATGAATTTATGCGTGGTGCAAAGGAAGCGGGAAACAATGTAACCAAAATCAATGTTGCAGGCAAAAAGATAGCACCCTGTCATGCCTGCTATTTCTGCCGTGAGCACGGCGGCGAGTGTGTTTATAAAGACGATATGGCCGAAATCCTGCAAGCGATGATCGACGCAGATGTGCTTGTGCTTGCAAGTCCCGTTTATTTCTATTCCATTGACGCACAATTAAAGGCGGTGATCGACAGAACGGTTGCACGCTGGCTGGAAGTGAAAAACAAAGAATTTTACTACATTATGACCGCTGCCGATGAAGATAAATCATCTATGAATACCACACTTGCCTGTTTTCGTGGCTACGCCGACTGCGTAAACGGTGCAAAAGAAATGGGTGTAATTTACGGTACAGGCGTTTATGAAAAAGGTAAGGTGATGAATACCCCGGCTATGGCTGAAGCCTATGAAATGGGTAAAAATGTTTAGCAGATAAAATAAGGAGGAATAAATTATGGAATATGTAACTTTGAATAACGGAATCAAAATGCCGAAGCTGGGCTACGGCGTATATCAGGTATCAAATGAAGAATGTGAACGCTGCGTACTGGACGCAATCAGCGTAGGGTATCGCTCGATTGATACAGCGCAGTCATACGGCAATGAGGAAGCGGTCGGAAATGCTATTAACAAATGCGGCGTTCCTCGTGAGGAGCTTTTTATTACAACAAAGGTGTGGATTACAAACGGCGGTTATGAGAAAGCAAAGGAATCACTTGAGGAATCTTTGAGAAAACTGCAAACCGAGTATATCGACTTATGTTTGATTCACCAGCCTTTTAATGATTACTACGGTACTTACCGTGCAATGGAGGAAGCCTATAAAGAGGGCTGGATTCGTGCAATCGGCGTTTCTAATTTTTATCCCGACAGACTGGTTGATTTGTGTAGTTTCGTAGAGGTCAAACCTGCAATCAATCAAGTAGAAACGCATATTTTCCAGCAGCAGAAAGCCGCCCACGAATATATGGAAAAATACGGCGTACAGCACGAATCTTGGGGACCGTTTGCAGAGGGAAGAAAGGATTTCTTTACCAATCCCGTGCTGAATGAAATCGGGAAAAAGCACGATAAAAGTGCAGCACAGGTCGCTCTGCGTTTCCTTTTGCAAAGCGATGTCGTGGTAATCCCGAAATCCACCCACAAGGAGCGTATGGAAGAAAATATCAATGTCTTTGATTTTGCTCTGGACGCAAGCGACATGAACGCTATCCGGGCATTGGATGAAAAAGAAAGCCTGTTTTTCTCTCACTATGATCCAGCGATTGCAGAGATGATGATAAAGCTGCATTAACAGCAGACTTCCAAAAAGAGGTGAAATAAATGAAAAAAAGTGTGGTGCTATCTGCTGTTATATTGATTGTTTCACTTTTGCTTACCGCTTGCTCGGCAAATCATCCGATAGACAATACCGAAAACAACAGCACATCTGTCATCGTTCCTGCCGAATCGGAAGTGCCGAATGAAACAGAAAAATCACCCGAAAAAACAGGTGTTATCGCCGAGCAGATACTAAACGGCAACTACGGTGAAATTCATTATAGTTATTACTTGCCGGAGGATTACGACGAGAGTAAGACTTATCCGCTGGTAATGACAATGCCGGGGTACGGTATGATGTGGTTCGGCGAGGATTCATCGGGCAGTAATCTGGAGTGGAACGGTTTTCGGGTATGGGCAGAACTTCCCGAAGATGTGATTGTAGTTTCTGCACAGCTTACCGACTGGCACGAAACATCTGCACGGCAGGCGATTGAATTGACCGAATACTTTATCGAAAACTTTTCAGTTGACAAATCAAGAGTTTACGCTGCCGGATATTCGGCTGGCGGGGAAACAATGTCACAAGCGGTTTCTATGCGCCCCGATCTGTATGCGGCGTATCTGCACGGAGCTTCACAATGGGACGGCGCTTATGAGCCGATAGCGCAGAATGATGTTGCCATATATATCTTTATGGCTGAAAATGATGAGTATTACGGCTCTACAAAGGCACGCTCCGCCTATGACAACTTGCAAGCGGCCTACCGTGAAAAGGGATATACAGCTGAGCAAATCAGCAAATTGCTGGCTCTTGAAATCCCCGACAACGAATACTTTAACAGCCGCGGAATTTACAACTACCACGGCGGAGGAAATATCCTTTTCAATGACGTAAACATTTTGAATTGGATTCTTGCTAAACGAAAGGCATAAAGAGTATTTTTTGCTTTGCTAAAACTTTTTCAGAAAGAGCATACAAAAATTTCTCAAGAGCGTTGGCAAACATATGTTCTGCGATGTGCTAAGCGAAAATATCGCCGCTTTCGTCAACGCTTTGGTACTGTTGGCAGACGGAAAGCGAATAAACAGTCCCGTCTTTGAATTTCAAAGCCGATACATTAACGTGATACCAAACCCAAAGGGGATAAGTCTACCCTTTTGAGGATAAGTCGGTATGCGTTTGTGTACCGGCTTTTTTGTTGCCCAAAAGTCGGTTACAACTGAATGACCGGCTGAATGGGATATGACTGTGCGATGACTTCTTTTTGGAAAAGAGCATAGCAATGCTGAGGTGTGACTCCGGGGCAGGAACTGCATTTAGGTAGAACGGCAAATAGCATAACGGTTATGTTCCAACTTGTGATTGAGCTATGCAAATTGATTATAGTTAATAACATTACGCCGCAGACTCCGAGCCCGCTGTCTCCCGAAATCCTTCAAAAAGTTTACGAGGGTGCTATCACTTTAAGTCCTGCCGTTGAACTGTCCTACTTATCCGAAGAACAGCAAAAAGTATTGCTTGACGCTATGAGCCTGAACGACTGTACTCCTTCGCACGCCCAAAGTATCCGTATGAAAAAATCGGCACAGCAAACTACTCTTTCTTTGGATAGTATTTATAAAATCATGTCAGAGGAAAAAGCTAATCAAACCGAGCATATCTGCTTTAAGGTACAGGATTTACGGAGTTTCTTCCCAAAAAACTACACTCAAAAGCAGATGTCCGAAACAATCTTAAAATTGTTTTATGACTATCACAGAAAAACCGAACGAAAGCGTAGCAGCCGTGATGAAAGGTGAATGTGACTCTTGATGGCATCATCTTACGAGAGGAAGGCAGGAATATTTCGCCTACGATTTATATCAATGACATGTATAAGAAGTATCAGGACTGTGGTGATCTTGAGGTGTCACATCATTGACAAATGTACATCGCCATGATATGATATTGAGAAATATATATATTTTTTGTCGGAAGTGTAGAGTTTTTTGTCGGATACTTTTCTAAAATAAATAAGCTATTACATCTTTATGAAGGTGTTTCAGCATTTGGCACAAGGGGTTATCGCAGAAAGACCTATTTTTTGCAATAACTCAAGTAGAAATTAGGTGAATATCGATGATGCAGCAATTGTATAAATTGACATATGTCAAAAATGGGGGGGGTAGAAGCCTACTGACCGTGAATGACGCTCAGGAGAGAATGACAAAAGGAGGACTTTATGAATATTATCAAACATAAATATGGCAAACGAACGGTATCTCTGCTGCTTGCGGTAATTTTGGTGCTATGCCCTTTGCAGGTTAGGGCGGCAGATAACAAGCCAACCATCGAAATTGGTGACTACATTCAGATGGGTACTTATGGGGGAGTGCCAATTGTGTGGCGTTGTGTAGCGAAGGATAGCAATGGGCCATTGATGCTTTCGGATAGAGTATTGTGTGATTACATGCCCTATGATGCAAAAACCAACAAAAATGCCGAAACAGGCTCGCACCGGCGCAATAGCTGGAGAGATAATTTTGGTTCTAACCACTGGAGAGACAGCAACATACGTTCTTGGCTCAATTCCAACGCTGAAGCAGGAAAAGTGAAATGGCTTTGCGGAAATCCGCCAACAGAGGATTCTGTCTATCCTAAAACGGTAGCATATGACCAAAAGGAGGGCTTCCTTCGCAGCTTTCGTTCGGATGAGCTGGGAGCGATTCGAACGGTGAAGCAGCGTTCTATCGTTTCCCATCCGGAGTATACGGCAGGTTATATCGACGCAGCCGGTGTTGATCTTCCCTATAACACCACAATTGATACGGTAGCGGATGGGTATGACAGTGCCCATTATGAATATATTTGGGATAGAGTTTTTCTGCTGGATGTTCAGCAGCTCAAAACGGTTAATGATAACCTGAACGGCTACCATATCGCAAAAAACAGAAGCGGTGTAGCATGGAACTATTGGCTGCGTACACCGATTACAACCTGTAACCATGATATGCGATTTGTGACCCCTCAAGGGAATATTTTGCGTGACGCACCCTATAAGGGATATTACGGCGTTCGTCCTGCCTTCTATCTGAATACGGAAAATTACACCGTATCATCCGGCACAGGACAGAGCGCACAGGACCCCTATGTTGTTTCCGCACCGGATGCGCCGGATGACAGCATTGGCATATCCGGCGCTGTGCGAGAGGATGTGAATGGTGACTGGAATGTGAACACGGATGAGTATCTACAGCTGGAGATGAGTACCCTCTACACTGAGGATCCTGCATATGCAAATGTAACCGTACCGGTGTATACAATCCAGAAGCCTCGCAGCGATAAGGAGAACATGGTGATTGTGTACTGCGCCGAGGGCTACACCAAAAGCCAGCAAAAGCAGTTTGTCGAGGATGTAAAAAAGCTGTGGGGGGAGGTATTGCAGATAGAGCCATATCGCAGCATGGCGGATCGCTTTAATGTCTATGCACTCTGCACGGCATCGGTGGATGGCTATGGCGGTACCAGCACATTTTTTGCTGCGACCGCCAAAGGAGGAATTTCTACTAACAAAGGGAACTGGCGCAACCATGTTTTGGAGCGCATCATAGGCCCTGCGTTTATCGAGAAGATTCATGACGCACATATTCCTAATGAAACGCATCCAAACGAAAACACGATGGATCATAATTATAGACAGTATGATTATGTGTATGAAAATATCAACCAATTCGTTGTGTTGGCGAATAGCGGTGAGTATTTCGGTGGCTCTCATGATAATAAACAATATGGTATTCACTATATTGTTGCGTCAGCGAGAAACGCATATTCTGCGTTTACCCAGCGGCATGAACTGGGACACGGTCTGTTCCATCTGGGAGATGAATATAATTATAGCACTGTTCCTGTAGATGAGTGGAATTACACTACATCACTGAATATGACTGCAACAAAAGATCCCACGAAAGTGAAGTGGAAGCAGCTGCTTGGCTTCCGTAATACCTATACCTGCCCGCATCTTGACTACTATCCTTATACCTATAATTCCAGCAGGGATTGTCTGATGCGAGAGACCTTTCAGAATGATTTTTGCGATGTGTGCAAGCTACAGGGCATAAAGGTCATGAGTCAGCTCATTACAAATCCCCCTGCGCTTTATGTGGCTGTTCCTGAGGTGAAAAAGTATATCGGCGGTTACAGAAATCCCACAAAAGATCCTTCTGCCTTTGAGGCAGCGAATTCCTCCGCATATGCGAGCTATCAAAATGACAGGAATAGCCGTCTATTAAGCGGCGGCAGTAAAAACAGCTTTGATTATAGCAGCATGAAGGGGCAGCAGGTTGAGCTGCGCACCATTATACAAAATCTTTCGAATACCCAAGCGAAGACTGTGACCCTGCGCCTGTGGGTGGAACATTCCAACGGCGAAAAAGCGGTCACGACAGATGGGGAGCAGGTTTTCACTACGCAGGAGTTTGACATCCCTGTTTGGAAAGAGAAAAGCAAATTCTGGACAAAGGGTGCGTTGGATTACGAGGGCAGCGACTTTAATTCCGGCCTTGTCAACTGCTCTCTGGTTTACACGATTCCGGAGAATGCCATTCTGCAATCCGGCGATACCATCGGCTTTGAGATTGTAGATCATGCGACAGGCGAGGTATTGGCTGATGATGATACGGAGCAGCAGCGCTATGTCAATGTCACCATCCAATATCAGCTGGAGGATGGCACAGATGTTCCAAACACCATGCCGACTACCTTTACTGTTCCGGTAGGCAAAAAGGTTGATTGGCAGCCGCCGCAGGAACTGCACGGCTACACTTTTGTTAAAGCGGAGGGGATGGAAAATGCTGTCCCGAACAGTGGTATGACGATTCGTTATATTTATAAAAGGTCTGAGGAACGCCCCGAGCCGCCGGTGACAAAAAATTATACGGTGCAATACAATTGGGGCTCTGTATTCCCGACAGGCGCAACGCTGCCGCTAAATAGCAGCTCCTATTCGAGTGTGCAACAGGCGAAGGCGGCTGTGGATAAGAAATATACCTCCACAACACGCATTCAGGCACAAAAGGATGGTAAAAACGGCACATGGGCTTTTTCGGGCTGGGATGCCGGCAACCTAAACGGCACAACCGTGGTATTCCGTGGAAGTTGGAGTTTTACGGCGGATACAGCGCCGATAACGCCTCCGAGCGGTACAGCAAGCTACAAGATTACCGCAACGGCAGGTATCGGTGGAACAATCTCTCCCGGTGGCACGACAACGGTATCTGCCGCAGGTCAGCTTACATATACAATCAAGGCGAACGAAGGATATTATATTGCGGACGTAAAGGTGGATGGTTCGGAAGTGACAGCAACCACAAGCTACACATTTAGTGATGTGAATACTGATCACACCATAGAAGTTACCTTTAAACAGGAAAGCCAGACACCGGATAACACCTATCAGATTATTGATGGAGCAAACAGTAGTTGGACGCCTGATAGTGATGGTAATATCACCATCCGGGGTAACGGAGACTTCTCCAAGTTTACCGGAGTTAAGGTGGACGGAAATTTGATAGACAAGAGCAACTACACTGCAAAGGAAGGCTCTACCATTATCACACTGAAAGCTTCCTACCTGAATACACTTTCGGCAGGAACCCATACAGTTGAAATCCTTTGGACGGATGGTTCTGCAAGCACCACATTTACCATCAAAGCAAATACCTCTGATGACAAGCCATCGAGTGGAACTGATAAGAAGGATGATGCACCTAAAACCGGGGACAACACACCGAGTGTATGGCTGTTTATACTATCAATTCTTTCCGGAACGGGATTGATTATTACCGTAAAGAAACGCAGAGAAAATTTGAATTCATAGAAACGATAGTTAAAAAATGAAACGAGAAAATAACCATGGAGAAGGCGGGCATGCATGTCCGTCTTTTCTTCAAAGAAAACACAACAGGAATTATTGAAAGAAAAATATATGGAGACGGAGGAACTGTAAGATATTATGTTGATGTTGATATTAATGGTCAAGTAGTTAATGTTAAGTCGGATTTTTATTCGTCAAAGACTAAAAGTTTACCAACAGGAAAAAAAGTAGAAGTGGATTACATGGTGTCACCTAAAGGAATTGCATCAGTGGAAATTGTTGGTGAAAATATAATTTTATGTAGAGATGATACAAAAGGTGAGTTGAGAATACTGGTTGGATTTGGTATACTAGCAGTAATCGTT
>OKUO01000441.1_pt1 | contig 14770 bp, 9 predicted proteins | sample 1606481 | NCBI WGS metagenome assembly OKUO01 (sample SAMEA3882503, study PRJEB24775) | human gut metagenome | biome: human-associated habitat; feature: intestine environment; material: feces | place: Netherlands | collected 2009/2010
TGATGATGATTCCGGCAAGCGTAGCCACGAGCGTAGCCATCAGGATAGGGATGAAGACATCCGTAGGCTGGGCTGCACCATAGGAGGCACGGAAGGCGAGGATAGTGGTAGGGATGATGGTGAGTCCAGAGGTGTTCAGAACCAGGAACATGATCATCGGGTTCGTCGCCGTATCCTTCTTCGTGTTGAGTTCCTGCATCTGCTGCATCGCCTTCAATCCTGTAGGTGTTGCTGCATTATCGAGTCCCAGCATATTCGAAGCGATATTCATGAAGATGCTTCCCATTACCGGATGGTTCTTCGGAATATCAGGGAAGAGTCGGGTGAAGACAGGGCTGAGCGCTCTCGCCAACACATTCACTACTCCCGCCTTTTCTCCAATCTTCATGATGCCAAGCCAGAGGGCGAGCACGCCCGTCAGTCCGAGTGAAATCTTGAAGGCATTCTTGGATGAGTCGAAGGTGGAATCTACAATCTTCTGGAAGATAGTCGTATCTCCCATTGCCAATCCGATGAGTGCGAAGATGAACGCAATCACGAAAAATGCTATCCAAATGTAATTTAAAACCATTTATTTTGTATAATTCTTCAATTTACTATAGCTTCTAATTTTCTACCAGCTTGGTAGAAAGTTAGAGAGCCTGTTTGTTGTTTTTTCAAGCACGGCTGCAAAATTACAACAAAAAACTTGTATAGGGTTCGTTTTATATAGAAAATCCCTCATTGAGGGAGGATTTTGATGAATTTTATCCCTCATTGAGGGATTTTTGCCATTTTTCCTTTGTCCTTTCAAGCATTATTTGTATATTTGTCAGCGATTCTGAAAAGGATCGCGACATAATGGAAAAGGCGCATACTTAGCGCTTTGTTTTGACGGATTGAAACTTCGCAAACTTCATGCATTGTCAGAACATAGCAACGGTAGGTGCTCTCGGGATGTGTTAATTCACATCCCTTTACTGGTATGGCTTATTGCGTCAAGGCGGTAGGTCTTATATCCGTATAGGGAAAAGTGTATACATATCGGCGTGGGCTTCGACGTTGCTCGTTCAACAATGCAGGGCAATGCGAAGGCCTCAATCCGTGGGACGAGTGACGGGTAAGTTCCCACGCTTTTTTATTTTGCCGAAACCGAAATCTTTACCCGCCAAGTCTCGGGAACACCTGGCAAAATGATAATATACCAATGAAACAGAACGATTTTTACTACTTTTGTTAAGCCGAAATCAAGAAATTTCGCTTATGAACCATTATGGACTTGATAGTTTCCAATAGAAGAACTATCTTTGTCCCCGAATTTAATAACTTTAAAATAGAATAAGTGTATGAAACATGTAAATGCTTATCCTTTTGTTGGTAAGGATTACGAGAAAGGATTCTTGAATAGTGGTAAGAAAGTCTTGATATTAGGGCATAGCCACTATGATGCAGATAGGGCAGGTTGTCCTTGCCATCATAGTTTTACAATAGAAATGATGGACGGATTCTTGAGTGGAGAAGATGGAGCTTATTATAAAGGCTTCACAAGCCAAACCAAAGCTTTGTTGAATCGAGAGATTTCAGTTGATGATAGAGAATATGTATGGAATCAAGTAGCATTCTATAATTTCATTCAGTTCAATCTTGAGGCTCCTGGTGTGAAAGAGACCGATGAACAATTTAACGATTCTATTCCTGCCTTCAAGGAAGTTCTTGAAGAGTTGAAACCTGATGTTATCATTACTTGGGGCTATGGTCTCTTCGATAGACTTTATGGTCTTGGGGAAACGGATGGAGAAGAAATGTCTCTTACCAATGGTGATAAGGTTTATACCCGTTGGTTTTCTACCGGTGGTGAAGACAAGACTCTAATGATTCGTCAACATCATCCATCTCGATCTTATTCTTGGTGTGAATGGGCTAAGGTATTTCAAGATTTGTTTAATAAATAGAATATGAAGTAAAAATGGAAAACAAGAAGTTTTTTACTTATACATTGATTGCCGCATGCTTAATTTGCCTTGTTGCAGTATATTTCCGTGTGTTCACAGATATGGAACTGCCAGGAAGAATCATGGCTGCAATTCTGGGTGTTGTAATTACGGCTTCAATAACGCAACTACTACTGGAGGGACAAACTGAGAAGGAACTCCGACTAAAGGAAGGGCAGGCGAATAATCAAAGGGAATCGGATGAAAAGCAGAAAGAATGGCAGGAAAATCAGACTCGCAAGGCCCAAGAATGGCAAGATGAACAAGCTCGTAAGGCAGAAGAATGGCGATTAAAGCATGACAGAAGTAATGTTGTCTTTGGTGAGAAGTTGAAAATTTATCAGAAATTCCTCGACACATTGTATAATGCTGTGAAGGATGGGGAACTTACTGAATCTGAAAAGTTAGAGCTACAGTATCAGACATCACTTGTGGCAATGCATTGTGAGCCTGAGAATATCCAAAAACTTAGTGGAGCAGTCAATCAGGTGATAACTGTAGTTTGCGAACCAAGTAAGAAGAGAAGTCCTAACGAGAATGCTTTGTTAAAAACATTGTTTGACGTTGTTGAGGCTTTGCGCAAAGATTTGTATGCTAAGGATTTTAAGCCATTCCCTAATGATGTAAAGGAACAAACGATTGGAAATTTCAATGCGGCTTATAGTAAGGCAAAAAAAGGAGATGAAGACGAGGGAAAGGAAGCAAAGCAACATCTGTTGGTAGATTTGAATGTCCTTTCTGATGTTAATCATGCAATGTTGAATTCAAGTAAAATCGAAGGAAATTCTGTTTCTGCGGAGAATAAAGCGACTACTGTCGTTGACCAACGAAAATACAATACTTCGCTTTGGGAACAAGCGGTTGAGAGATGGACAAATGCTCGCTGGACTGTAGCATCGCTTGAAAGCGAGGACTGTCCTTTGCTGATTACTCGTAATGATGGAAATCCAGGAATGATAGACATGGGATTCTATGATAATCATTATTATATTCAGGCTCGTTATGAAGGGGATTGGAACTTCTCAAAGTGCTTGAAATGGGATAATGGTGGAAGAAGACAGCGTGAATTTTGGTGGGAGTATCCAACTCTGTCAATGGATGTACCAAAAGGTGGCTTTATTGATAAGTTCAAGTCTTCGCCTGAACTCCAGCAACAAATCATTAAGCGAGTGGAATATTTGCAAGACATAATTTTGAAGACTCATAGAACCCATCTTTGGATGCAGGAAGTGGGCGAACCTAAAAATTGGAATTTGTTCACTTGGTATTGGACAACGCTTGCTTGTGAAAGCCAGAGTGAGGAAAAAGGTAAGATTTATATGGATACTTTGCCTGTTGATGGCAAAGATGCTGTTGCTATCCAATTGGGTAATCGTGCAAATAGTATTGAGCAACTAAAGGATATCTTGACACATATAGGTCTTTCTGATAGACTTGGAGAGATTCAAGAAGATGGTTGTTTCATAACTCTGGAAGAGGTGGCTTCGTTAAGACCTGAAGATGTTGGAAAGCGTCTTAGACATTGGGCTTGCCTTATTTCTCAGAAAGTCTTGAATGAAAAATGACTGGATAAAGTGGTAAAGAATCATGTTAAGATGAAAAGTTTCGCTGCAATAGATTTCGAAACCGCCAATCAGCACCGTTCCAGCGTGTGTAGTGTCGGGGTGGTAGTTGTGTGTGATGGGTAAGGTGGTGGATAAATTGTATCGGCTGATAAAGCCTAATCCCAACTACTATACTTATATATGTACCCAAGTGCATGGATTAACGGAGGCGGATACTGATACTGCATTGTCTTTCCCCAAAGTGTGGGCGGAGATTGCTCCTCATGTACAAGGATTGCCATTGGTGGCGCATAATAGTCCATTTGATGAGAGTTGCTTGAAGGCGGCATTTGCGGCTTATGGTATGAAATATCCTAACTATCGCTTCTATTGCACTTGCCGTGCTTCAAGAAAATTGTTGGGAGACAAACTGCCAAATCATCAACTTCAAACAGTGGCTGCTTATTGTGGCTATGATTTGACAGCGCATCACCATGCTTTGGCGGATGCAGAGGCTTGTGCTGCTATTGGTATTAAACTTATCGATTTTGAGAAAGAGTAAAAAAGATAGGAGAACTATCTAAAAAATAAGTCAAACAATTTAAAAAGTTAAGATTATGGGAAGAGTTTTTGCTGTACGCCCTAAGCGTATCAAGAGAACGAATGGGCAAGTGTTGACTCCTGAGATGGAGATTACTGTTACAACTAAATCATATACTTTCGATCCATTTTATAATGGAGCGAAAGAGATACAAGAGCAGTACATGCGTATGTACCAGTTCGACTATAAGAAGAGTTGTTGCAGCAAAGCAGATTTTGAGTTTAAGCAATTAGACTGATATTTAAATAAGAGGGTGTATCAGGATTTCTGACACACCCTTTTATTTAAGTTTTCATATAGAATCTTTATCCTGCAAGAAATCAAATACGTCCATAAATACGATGCCGTCATCGTTTTGGTATTTATTGATGTTTCGTTCGGTGATTTGTAGAATTCCATATTTTTCTGTTTTTTAGTTTGCTCTCCATGTTTACTTCATGTTTTACTCAGGTCTGTAACCGACTGGATATCTTGCTCGAAAAGTGAATCAAAGATTTTTTTTAAATAGAATTAGCATAAAACCCTTCACCCTTCATCTATCCCTTGGAATCCCCTGTGTTTATCGGGGTTTCAGGGGGAGAATGGCTCAAATCCACCCTTCATCACCCTTCATCTCCCTTCATCCTAATTGGTAAGTGGCTGTAAGCGGCTCCACGTTTATACTTTCCATCGTTCAATCAAGAGCTCTTATAAAGGGCAAAACACAAGCATCTCTTGAAGTTGAAAGTCAACTTGTCTGATAAAGATTTAAGCCTTAATGCAAGCATCATAAATGCCTTAACCAGGGCTTAATAGACTGTTAGGCTTGGTCTTAATAGACGACCAGACTTGGTCATAATAGACGCCCTGGACAGGTCTTAATAGACGCATGAGCCAAGCTCTGTCAGTCTGTCGAAATCTGAAAATGGCAAAAAGATGAAAGGTGATGAAGGGGGATGAAGGGTTAAAATTTGCATTTCAGTCTCAGAACCCCTGTGTTTATCGGCATTTCACGTGTACAGATGAAGGGTGAAGGGTTTTTGCGTGATCCATTTTTATAATTACTGATGCTATTTTTATAAATACTGATGCAATAAAAGTGCCTACTTATGGCACAATAGTGCCCTGCGTGGGGCACAATAGTGCCTTTCAAGAAGCAATTGTACGGCAATGGGAAGTAATATGTCCAACTTGGCTTTCTCAAATAGGGAAATGGAGTTAATAAGTTTATTCAACTTTCGCTGGGTTCAGAAGTTAAGTTGTAGGTTCAGCCATAAGGCGTATTTTGGCATTCGATATTCAGCAGTAATCTTTTTGCCTCGATGCCTCCTGCGTATCCTGTCAGTGAGCGGTTGGTGCCAATGACGCGATGGCAAGGGATGAGAATGCTGATGCCATTGGCACCGATAGCTTGTGCCACAGCCCTTATACCTTTCAGCTTGTTTATCTTTTGTGCAATCTCTTTGTAAGTTCTTGTTTCTCCATACGGAATTTCAAGTAAGGCTTGCCATACTTGTTTTTGGAAGTCGGTACCAACGGGATGTAAGGGAATTTCGAATGTATGGCGCTTGCCTGCGAAATACTCATCAAGTTCTTTCTTTGTTTCTTCCAGGACGGCAGAGGGGGCAATGATGCATTCTGCATTCAGCAGTCGCATGAGCCGGTGCTTGTTGCGTTCGGCACATGGCATTTTGTTCCAATCGCACAGGCATAGACAGTCGCCTGCCGATGCCAAGATGATTTCGCCACAAGGTGAGTTGTAGTATTGGATGAATACTACTTGTTTTCTGCGTAAATCTTTCATGATCATATTTCTCATCAAACAAAAAACAGCGGCCTACGCCGAAGCATAAGTCGCTGTAATAGAAGCGTGGACCAGCCAGGGCTTGAACCTGGGACCTCCAGATTATGAGTCTGTTGCTCTAACCAACTGAGCTACAAGTCCGTGAATTTTGCAATTCGACTGCAAAGGTAATAGCTTTTTGCTAAATAACCAAATATTTTGGGCATTTTTTTCGATTAATCAGAAAAATGCCGTATCTTTGCACCATCATCTTATAGCACTCGAAGTGCTTCATGACAAATGGCAAAAGAAATAAATAGTAATTCAGGTCTTTCCGACGAGCAAGTTGGACAAAGTAGAAAGAGGTGTGGACTCAATGTTCTCACACCTCCTCGTCGTATATCCTTATGGAAACTCTATTTGGATAAGTATCGCGATCCCATTATCCAAATCCTTCTTGTAGCAGCCTTGATCTCTCTGGTCCTGGCCTTCATAGAGCACAACTTTATGGAGACGACAGGCATCTTTGTGGCTGTATTCTTGGCCACAACGGTGGGCTTCTATTTCGAGCGGGATGCTGCCAAGAAGTTTCATATCCTTACAGCCTTGAGCGAGGAACAGCCTGTAAAGGTGCGCCGAAACGGGAGGGTGATAGAGATTCCACGCCGCGATGTAGTGGTAGACGATATTGTGTTGATAGAGGTGGGCGACGAGGTGCCAGCCGATGGCGTCCTGCTCTCTTGTACCGATTTGCAAATCAACGAGTCATCGCTTACCGGTGAGCCTATGACAGAGAAATCGCTCGAGGAAGGTGGCGACGGAGCTTATGCCCGCAATGTGGTTTTGCGTTCTACCATGGTGATGAATGGACGTGGAGAATTCAGGGTGACGGCAGTAGGCGATGCTACTGAAATAGGCAAGGTAGCGGCCAAGTCGACCGAGCAGACGGCGGTGAAGACTCCTCTCTATGTGCAGTTGGACAAGTTGGCTACTATGATTTCCAAGGTGGGCTCAATCGTTTCGGTAGCCGCTTTTGTACTGTTTCTCGGTCACGACATCCTGACCAATCCTGTATGGGGAGGCAAGGATTATCTTTATATGGCCGACCTTGTGTTGGAGTATTTCATGATGGCTGTCACTCTGATAGTGATGGCTGTGCCCGAAGGTTTGCCTATGGCAGTTACACTCTCCTTGGCTCTCAATATGCGAAGAATGCTCAAGTCGAACAATCTTGTGCGCAAGCTTCATGCCTGTGAGACGATGGGAGCTGTCACCGTGATTTGTACCGACAAAACAGGTACGCTGACGCAGAACCAGATGCAGGTGGACACCCTCTTGCTGAAACATGGAAGCGAACATTTGCTCCACTTGGCGATAGCCGTCAACACCACTGCCGAACTGGATAACGACCGAGGTATAGGCAATCCTACCGAGTCGGCATTGCTGCTATGGCTCAAAGCTAAGGGGCACGACTATGCCGAGTTGCGCAAACAGTGCACCGTGGTGAGCCAGCAACCATTCTCGACCGAGCGAAAGTATATGTCCACCCGTGTTCTTGCAGAAGGCACACAGTATCTCTTTGTGAAAGGAGCTCCCGAGATCGTGCTGGCAAAGTGCGACTTGGACGATAAGGAAAAGCAAAAAGCACAGGAAGAGCTTGCTGACTTCCAGCGCAAGGCGATGCGTACATTAGCCTTTGCCTATCAGAAGGCAGAAGACGGTAAGATGACCTTGCAGGCTATCGTTGCCATTACCGATCCTCTGCGCAAGGAGGTTCCCGCAGCAGTGCAGGAGTGCAGAAAGGCTGGTATAGAAGTAAAGATGGTGACGGGCGACACGGCAGCTACGGCTTTCGAGATAGGCAAGCAGATAGGCATCTTCGAGGAAGACAATACAAGCATAGGGGCTGATGGCGAGATGACTCCGCTTGAGGAACAGATGATAACGGGCGAACAGTGGGAGGCTCTCTCGGATGAGGAAGCCTATAAACGCGCACAGAATATCCGTGTGATGAGCCGTGCCCGTCCTACTGACAAACAGCGATTGGTGGCCATGCTCCAGAAACATGGCGAGGTGGTGGCGGTAACAGGCGATGGAACCAATGATGCCCCGGCGCTACACTATGCCCATGTAGGGCTTTCGTTAGGCTCAGGCACATCAGTTGCCAAGGAAGCCTCGGATATGACCTTGCTCGATGATTCATTCAAGTCGATTGCCAATGCCGTGATGTGGGGACGCTCGCTTTACCGCAACCTTCAGCGTTTCCTCTTTTTCCAGTTGGTGGTCAATGTAGCAGCCTTGCTCCTGGTGCTTGGCGGTTCGATCATAGGCACCGAAATGCCCCTTACCGTTACCCAGATATTGTGGGTCAACCTGATAATGGACACCTTTGCAGCCTTGGCTTTAGCCTCTTTGCCTCCTTCGCACGAGGTGATGAAGGAAAAGCCCCGCAAGGCTTCCGACTTTATCATTTCCCGCAGCATGGGTGCAGGAATCCTTTTCTGTGGCATCAGTTTCTTTGTCGTGATGTTTGCTTTCCTGGTATATTGTGAGCGTCGCGGCAGGGGAGGAGTCGATACGCACGAACTGACATGGTTCTTCACCACGTTTGTGATGCTGCAGTTCTGGAATCTCTTCAATGCAAAGGCTTTGGGCAGCAACAGGTCTGCATTCCGTCACTTCCTCCAGGATAAGGGCATGCAGTTGGTGCTTCTGCTGGTCTTGGCAGGTCAGTGGCTCATCGTTACTTTCGGTGGTGAAATGTTCCGCACCCAGCCTCTCTCGCTTAAAGAGTGGGCAATCATTATTGGCTCAACCTCGCTCGTTCTTTGGGCAGGCGAACTGTATCGTGCTGTGAGGCGAGCTATGTGTCATCAGGAGGAATAAAGACAGGAAAACAAGATGAAAACAGTATATTATACTATTCAGAACGGATGTAGGCTGAAAGACGGTACTGCCATCAACTCTTTGAAGCCCTGTGTGGCCACTATCGGCTTTTTCGACGGAGTGCACAGAGGACACCAGTATCTCATACGTCAGCTGGTGGAGAAAGCCCACAGCCAGGGACTTGAGGCAACGGTCATCACCTTCGACGAGCATCCGCGCAAGGTGTTGCAGAGCGACTATCAGCCAGAGTCGTTGAGTACACTCGACTCTAAGTTGCTTCTCCTCTCCCGCACCGATATAGACAATGTGGTGGTGCTGCATTTCGATAAAGAGATGGCATCGCTTTCTGCTAAGGAGTTTATGAGCAAGGTGCTGTGCAATCAGTTGAGCGTGAAATCACTCTTTATCGGTTACGACCATCGCTTCGGTCGCAACCGTGAGGAAACCTTCGATGATTATGTGCGCTATGGACGTGAGATGAACATGGAGGTAGTTCGCAATGACGCATTCCAGCTCGACGGCATCAATGTGTCCTCTTCGGTCATCCGTTCCTTTCTGCGCGAAGGCGAGGTGGAGCTTGCCAATATGTGCTTGGGCTATCCTTATACCATCGTAGGCAAGGTGGTGAATGGCTTTCATGAGGGTCGCAAATTAGGTTTCCCTACTGCCAACATAGACATCTCCCATTTGTGTCAAATGATTCCTGCCGCCGGTGTCTATGCCGTCAAGGTAAGGCTGGAACAGGGGATGGAAATGAAGTGGGGCATGATGAATATAGGCACGCGTCCTACCTTCGGCGGAAAGCGCACAACGATCGAGACACATATCTTCCATTTTGATGGCGACATTTATGGTCAGTTGCTGTTGGTGAGCTTTGTGCACCGTGTCAGGGGCGAGCGTAAGTTCGAGTCGCCAGAGGAACTTGCAGAGCAACTCCGTGAAGACGAGGAAACCGTTGTGGCGCTGTTGCAGAAAGATAAAGAGAACGAATAGAAACAAATTTAAATAAACAGATATAAATGATGAAAGAGGTAAAGAAAGGTGTTATGGATATTCTGCTGTATGGCATTGTGTTTGTCGTGGTACAGCTTATAGTTTCATTCTTGGGAATGCTTGTCTGGTCATTTGTTCAGCACGAGGAACTGGCAGATGTGCGAACCGCCATGCTTTCGGGGCATAATCCCGTGCTGCTTGCCCTTACCTCGGTGTTCAGCAGTGTGATTACCCTGGTCGTTTTTCTGAAGACCAAGTGGACTCCCATCTCTCGCAACTATCTGTTGTCCAAGCCTTGGCTCACTCTTCTTTGGGTAGCTTTGTTTGCTTTGGGTACCATGATTCCACTTGAGTTTGTGTATGAGCACATCGGACTGGAAATGGACGAGACCACAGGCCGTATATTCGAAGGGCTGCTCAAAGAGCCCTGGGGGTATGTGGCTGTAGGCATCCTGGCACCATTGACCGAGGAGGTTGTTTTCCGTGGTGCCATTCTCCGTACCTTGCTGGGTATGATGAGCAAGCGCAACCATTGGGTTGCCATCATGATTTCGGCAGCCATTTTTGGTGCTGTGCATGGCAATGCTGCCCAGTTTGTCAATGCCCTGCTCATGGGCCTTCTCTTAGGATGGATGTACTATCGCACCCGTAGCCTTGTGCCAGGCATCCTGCTGCATTGGGTCAACAATACGATGGCTTATATCCTGACCAATCTTCTGCCTCAGACCGACGGCAAGCTTATCGATCTCTTCCATGGCGACGAGAAGACGGTGTATTATGCCGTAGGCTTCTCCTTGTGCATTCTCATACCGAGTTTCCTGCAGTTGGTTGCAAGATTTAGAAAAGCTTGAAAAGATGTTTTTCAGGCATTAATACTTTAAAACCTGTAAGTAATGACAAAGTCTTTATTCTTCATATTTTTGTCTTTCCATACCTTGTGTTGCATGGGTGGAAACACAATTACGACAGCTAAGCAACCGACTCTTGATGACTTGGATAAAGTGATCAGTGCCAGTAAGGAATATACCAAAAAGTATGAGCAAGAGGTAGGTATACTTAAGAGTAAATATGTTCATGCAAAAAGTGCACAAGACAAGTTGTCTGCTTCTCGTGAATTGTTTACTAAATACAAGTCTTTTAAGTTAGATTCTGCATATGCTTATGCTGAACGAAAGCTGCATTATGCCAGGATTCTTCATAATTACGAGGATAGTGTCTATTCAGAATTGGATATTGCTGATATTTTTAATAAGACGGGCAATTATGTGGAGTCGTATAAGATCTTGTCTGGGTTGGAACATAAACCGATGTCTGCCGATATGCGTAAGTATTATTTTAGTTTGTATGGAAATCTTTACGAAGGTCTTCGTGAAACTTCCATTACGGCTTATCAGCGTACGGAGAATGAGCGGAGAAGGATTATGTTTCGGGATTCGTTGAAAAACATGAAGGATAAGCAGTCAGATTGGGATAAGGCAGAGTTTCTTTGCAGTCAGAATAAATACACAGATGCGTTGCATTGTCTTTTTGATTCTTACAAGAATTTGTCCTATGAAGATCGTGATATGGGATATGTGGCTTTTTCCATTTCTGATATTTATCGCCAAATTAATGAGACAGATAAAGAAAAACAATATCTGATTATTTCTGCTATAGCAGATTTGAAAAATAATGTGAAAGAATATATATCCTTGCGTCGTTTGGCTACTTTGCTTTATGAAGAAGGAGATGTGAAGCGTGCTTACCGCTACATGCGAAAGTCTATGGAGGATGCAACTTTTTGTAATGCACGCCTTCGTATCATTGAGATATCTGATGCCTTGCCGATTATCGACAAGGCCTATGAGTCGATGCAGAAAACAGAGCAAAAGAATATTCTCTATGGTTTTTCTTTAGTAAGTATATTGGTTGTAATGCTCTGCTTTATGATGTATTTTACGCGGAAGCAATTAAAGAAGATAGCGCAGGCTCGTCGTGCTTTAGAAACTTCAAATAAAAGTCTGAATGATATGAATTTACAGTTGAATTCCCTGAATTCTCAGCTTTCTTTGGCTAATGGCAAATTGAATGAGACTAACGCAACTTTGCAAGATACGAATCTTTCACTTTTTGAGAGTAATAAGATCAAGAACATCTATATCATGGAGTTTATGAATAAATGTTCGGCTTATATTGATAAGTTGGAAGATTATCGCCGTTCTCTCAATAAACTTGCTGTTGCGGGAAAAATTCAGGAACTTTATAAGCAACTTAAATCAAATGCGCTTGTTGAACAAGAGATAGAGGAGTTTTTTGAAGACTTTGACCGTATTTTCCTTAAAATCTTCCCTAACTTTGTTATTTCTTTCAATGGCTTGATGAAGCAAGAGGAGTTGATAGAACCAAAGAAACCTGGTAGATTGAATACGGAATTGAGAATCTATGCCTTGATGCGTCTTGGTATTGGTGAGAATGAGAAGATTGCTGCATTTTTGAGATGCTCTCGGCAAACTGTATATTCATACCGTTCACGTATAAGATTGCGTTCGCTTTTTCCTGATGATTTTGAAGAACGAGTAGTCAAAATTGATTAAAATTTCTTTAAATTTCACCTAAAAGCCATTGTATATACTTTGTATTTTTCTATTCTGCATATTTTTGTAACACGTTGATAATTAGTGATTATATATTTTTTTGTATTTGTATTTTTAGTGAATGGCGTTATAACCTATTAATAAAAGTTCTATCTTTGCTACCGTAAAAGCCAAAATCTACTTTTTTAATAGAGTGGTTAAACTTCTTTTAAAAATGAAATATTAATATCTAAAAATAATTATAACCTATTTATTAACATGAATGTAAGACAGACATTTTTATGCTCGTTATTGCTGATGCCTGGTGTAGGTGCTGGCGTAACTACCATATCTGCTGCATTGCCTAATGTTGTTCAGCAGCAACAAAAAGGCATTAAGGCAAGTGGTACTGTTGTCGATAGTGAGAACAATCCTTTGATAGGTGCCACAGTCACTGTTAAGGGAACCAAGATTATTGCTATTACCGATATGGATGGACACTTCTATATCGATGTACCTAACAAGAACAGTGTCTTAGTTTTTAACTATCTCGGTTTTAAGCCTCAAGAGGTAAAGGTTGGATCTGATATTAACTTTAATATCCAGTTGAAAGAAGATGCGGTAAGTACCGATGAGGTTGTTGTCGTAGGTTATGGTAACCAGAAAAAGCTTTCGGTTATTGGCTCTATTCAGACAATTGACCCGGGAAATCTCCAGATGGGTTCTTCTCGTTCAATGAGTAACAACTTAGCTGGTCAATTGGCAGGTGTTATCGCATATCAGCCTTCTGGAGAACCGGGTTATGACAACTCGCAGTTCTGGATTCGAGGTATTTCAACTTTTGGTGCAGGCGGTAGTTCTCCATTAGTATTGGTAGATGGTGTAGAGCGTAGTTTGAACGATATAGATCCTGCAGAAATCGAGTCATTCTCGGTATTGAAGGATGCTTCTGCAAGTGCCATGTATGGTGTACGTGGTGCCAATGGTGTCATTATCATCAATACCAAGCGTGGCTCTGTAGCTAAGCCTTCTATTGACTTCAGATTTGAGCAGGCTATTACGAAACCGACCAAATTGCCCGAATTCATCGGCGCAGCTGAATATATGACGTTACTTAATAATTTATGTTCTGATCCCAGTAAGAGAATGTTTACCAAGGATCAGATTATGAAAACATATACTGGTTACGATAAAGATCTTTATCCTGATGTAGACTGGATAGATGCTATTACTAAGGACTATGCCACTTCTACCCGAGGTAACATGACAGTCTCTGGAGGAACTAATATATTAAGGTATTCATTGACAGCTTCTGTCTATCACGAGACTGGCATTATGGAGACTGATGATACTTTGCCTTATGATACAGGGTCAAAACTGACACGCTTTAATATGCGTGCCAATGTTGATCTCGATTTGACAAAAACCACCTTGCTTCGTTTTAATGTGGGTGGATATCTGCAGAACTTGCGCAAGTCGAATAGTAGTACCGACAATGTGTTTACTCATGCATTCGAAACCCCACCATTTGTACATCCTGCCATTTATTCAGATGGTACTATCCCTATTGCCAGTGCCAATCGTTTCAATCCTTGGGCAGAGAGTACACAACAGGGCTATTATAGAGGAACAAGAAGTAAGTTGGAATCTCTCTTCCAATTGGAACAAAATCTGAAAATGATTACACCTGGTTTGAAGTTCAAGGCAACTTTTGCATTTGACACCTATAACGAGAACTTTGTAACTCGTGGAAAGACCCCAACCTATTATGGTGTGGCTAAGTCGCGTGGTGATGAGGGTGAGCTGATTCATGGTGTACTTTCTTATGGTAGCGAGTTCTTAGGGCATAGCTCCAATGCAAATTATGGTAATAACAGTACTTACTTAGAGTTCTCGTTAGGCTATAATCATACTTTTGCCAAGAAGCATGCCGTAGATGCCCTCTTCCTTTATAACCAGCGTTCTTACGATTGGGGTGATATTCAGCCTAAGCGTTCACAAGGTATAGCTGGTCGTCTTTCTTATACATTTGACCGTCGTTATGTGGGTGAGTTCAACTTCGGTTACAATGGTAGTGAGAATTTTGCCAAAGGTCATCGCTTCGGTTTCTTCCCATCTCTTGCCTTAGGTTGGATCATTTCTGAGGAAAAGTTTATGAGAAACAGTGCTGATTGGCTGACTCTCTTGAAGTTGAAAGGCTCTATAGGTAAGGTCGGTAATGATGATATCGGAGGACGCCGCTTCGCTTATATTACCACTATTAACACTGGAGCTTCTGGCTATCATTTTGGTTATGCTGGTGATTATTGGCGTGAAGGATATTCTGAGGGCGAGGTAGGTGTTAACAATTTGACATGGGAAACCTCTACAAAGACCAATGTTGGTATAGAGTTGGGACTTTGGAATGAGTTTAATCTCCAGTTTGACTACTTCTATGAGCACCGTACCAACATATTCATGCA
>OKUO01000444.1_pt1 | contig 14710 bp, 13 predicted proteins | sample 1606481 | NCBI WGS metagenome assembly OKUO01 (sample SAMEA3882503, study PRJEB24775) | human gut metagenome | biome: human-associated habitat; feature: intestine environment; material: feces | place: Netherlands | collected 2009/2010
CCACGGTATTTGGCACCGGCAACCAGAGCTGCCAGGTCCAGAGCATACAGGGTTTTATTCTTCAGGCTTTCCGGTACATCGCCGGCAATAATACGCCTTGCCAGACCTTCGACGATGGCAGTTTTACCAACGCCGGGCTCACCGATAAGCACCGGGTTATTTTTCTTACGACGCGAAAGGATTTCAATCGTACGACGGATTTCCTCATCACGGCCGATTACCGGATCCAGCTTGCCTTCTTTAGCTTTTGCCGTCAAATCCTGGCCGTATTTTTCCAACGTCTTTTTAGTTTCATCATTTGCTTCGCTATTTTGATACTGCATAAATGCCGCCTCAACTTTTTTCTTGTCTATACCATATTTACGGAAGAGCGATACTACATCGCTGTCACCGTCACTTGCCATAGCCGCAACCAGCTGGCCGATGCCGATTTCTTCCTTACCTTGTCCCAGAATAGCCATTACTCTGGCAAAGCCGGTACCCATCATCAGCTGACGGTCCTGACCTTTTACTCCGGGGATTTTTTGTACTAAAGCCTTAGCATCCTTGCTGAAAGCATTTTCATCAATGTGCAGGCTCTGCAGCAAATATTTAAAGAAGCCGTCGCTGCCGCACAATGCTGCAAGAACATGTGCCGTTGTCAGCTCTTGGTGATAGTTCATAACTGCCTGCTGCTGAGCAGCCTCCAATATAGCCTTTACCTCTTCACTGTAGCGTTCATTCATCACGCTGCACCTCCTTCTATCAGGTTCAATAGCGGTCAATAACCGAATGGAGTTGACTCTTTTCCATTTCCGGACCACTATTCACTTTCTAATTGCTATTATATCAGCAAAAGTCAAAAAGTCAAATAGTTTTCTGTGTTAATTCAGTGAAAAATCACCGTCATTTTATTGACATATTGTTATGTTTGTGGCAATATTAATAACATGTCGTTCTGTCGGCCAAGTACTCTTTACCCCAAAGACCATCGGCTAACCCCGGCCGTTTTGACCTTTATGCGTACTTCCACCAACAGGTCTATAATTATATTATTTGTCATGTTTTTATGAGGAGGAACCAAAATGTCACCTACCAGCTTATTGCGCGGTATTGCCTTTTTGCTGCTTTTGCAATGGGTATCCACGCTCATCATCAACGCCCTCGGCGTACCCTTTCCGCCCGCTCTTTTGGGAATGCTGATTTTAACGGCACTTCTCTGCGGCAACGTTATTCCGGCAAGCTCCATCGAGGGCATCTGCGATATCCTGATTTCCAAAATGGGTATGCTGTTTTTACCGGCAGGCGTCAGCGTTATATTATATGTAGATGTTATCAAAGCTGAGCTGCTGCCAATTACCGTTACCATTATCGTCTGCAGCATTGTAGTTCTGGCTGTTACAGCCTTCTTTATCGAAGCAATGCTCAAAGGAAAGGAGAGTCAATGATGCTTTTTCCTGACGCTTTACTCAATTCACCGCTCTTTGGCATCGGTCTCACGGTTATCCTGTACGCTATCAGCGAAATCATCATCGACCGCTTCAGCCTGAACATCATTCCGCCCTTCGTTATTGCCTGCCCTCTGGTCATCGCCGTCATCGTTCTGGCGCCCGGCGTAGAGTACAAGCAGTACGAGGCCGGTGCGGAATTCATTAACTTTCTTTTAGGACCGGCAACCATCGCTCTGGCCCTGCCTTTGTACAAGAACCGTGAAATCATCATGGCCAAGGCAGGCGCTATCGTAGGAGGCGTTACACTGGCAACGCTTTCGGCTATCATAGTGGTTTACTTCTGCGGCAAGGCCATGGGTACCAGCGAGCAGGTTCTGCTTTCGCTCATCCCCAAATCCATTACCACGCCAATCGCCATTGACGTTTCCAAAACCATCGGCGGCATTCCGGCATTGACTACGGCTGCTGTTATCTTTACCGGCATGCTGGGTTCAACCTTTAATCACAAGCTGCTGCGTCTTCTGGGAATCAAAAGCCATTTGGCTGCCGGCCTCGCTATCGGCGCCTCCAGCCACGGCCTCGGCACCAGCGCCTGCGCCAGCGTCAGCCCGGTGCAGCTGGCCATCGGCGGTGTAGCGATTGCCCTTACCGGCATCAGTACCTCCATATTAGCACCGCTTTTACTGCCAATTTTACAAAGCATCTGGTAAGCAGATAAAGCAAAAGCCCAAATTCTCACGTACCTATCAGTGGGAATTCGGGCTTTTTTGTTTTTAAAGATGCGGAATAATCCCGCGCAGCTCGGAAAAGATTACTGCCGCCTTATCCGCAGGATAGACACTGCACTGCAGCTGCCTAAGATCCTCCGTGCGCCAGCCTTTGTTTTCTTCCGCCAGCTTGGCCAGTGCTTCTTCCAAATCATGTGCCAGCACAACAGCAATCGCATCAAGATAAAATTCGCTGTTGACGCAGGGCTCATCAATCATACTGTGGCTGTGATATGTTTTGTTGTGTCGCCAAACGTAAATGTTCATGCAGCATCCCTCCGTTCATGGTGATATTTGTTAAATTCTTGGGAGGGAGCGGTTTTTCCTGCATAAGGAGCAAAAAGTCGAAATAACGTAAAAAGGACCGCCACGCTAAGCATGGCAGTCCTCAAATTATCTGTATATAATTTATTTGCCTAAGATTTCGTTGACGTAGTTTACCGCACTGACAGCGTTCGGCGCATAATGCTCGGCACCGATGGTATCAGCGTACTCCTGCGTGAGCACCGCACCGCCGACAACAATCTGGCAGTCACATTCATTATGCAGGGCGGCAATGGTTTTCTCCATCGCGCCGACTGTTGTTGTCATCAGAGCCGATAAGCCTACAACCTTGGCATCTGTTTTCTTGGCTGCCTCCACAACTGCTTCCACAGGCACATCCTTGCCCAAGTCAAGCACGCGATAACCGTAATTTTCCAACAGTACCTTAACGATGTTTTTGCCGATATCGTGGATATCGCCATGGACAGTAGCGATAATTACTGTTTCTCCCTGCGTTTCGCCCACGCCGACAGCCTCGCGGATAACCTCAAAGGCTGCCTTCGCAGCATCCGCGCTCATCAGAAGCTGCGGCAGGAAGAGAGTTTTCTTTTCAAAGCCATGACCGACAAAATCAAGCGCAGGAATCATATACTTGTTAATGATATCCAACGGCTTTTCGCTTTCCAGAGCCTTGGCTGCGGCCTGACGCGCAGGTCCCTGCAGTCCTTTGACAATGGCATCGTAAAGTCCCATTTCGCTTACTGTTGTTGCCGCAGCCTTCGGTGCATCTGCATAATGCTGCACGTATTCCTTGCAGCCCTCGTCATAGCCTGCCAGCGCACGATAACCGTAATAAGCATCCATCATCGGCTTGCTCTGCGGATTGATAATGCCGCAGGAAAGACCTGCTGCCATCGCCATGCTGAAGAAGGTGCTGTTGACAGCATCACGTCCGGGCAAACCGAAGGAGATGTTGGAAACACCCATGACGGTATTGATGCCGCGTGCCTTCATCGTGCGGATAACCTCACAGGCAATCGCCGCGTTATCGGCACCGGTGGAAATAGTCAGTGCCAGCGGGTCCACAACTATATTGCGGCTTTCAATACCGTATTCAGCCGCGCGGGCAATAATTTTTTCAGCCACAGCGATACGTCCTGCGGCAGTTGCAGGAATACCGCTGTCATCAAGACACAGTGCAACAAGCACAGCGCCATATTTTTTTGCCAGCGGCAGCACATGCTGCAGGCTGTCCTCCTTGCCGTTGACGGAATTAAGCATCGGCTTGCCGTTATAAAGGCGCAGTGCTTTTTCCATTGCTTCGTAATTAGATGTATCAATCTGCAGCGGGGTATCGGTAATCGCCTGCAGCGCCGGCACAGCCTTCGCAGCCATTGCCGCTTCGTCAATACCCGGCGTTCCAACGTTAACGTCCAGAATCTGCGCGCCTACGCCAATCTGCTCCAGACCGAGGCGGCACACATAATCAAGGTCACTGTTGACCAATGCTTCCTTCAAACGCTTTTTGCCTGTAGGATTGATGCGTTCGCCGATAATTATAGGACCTTCGCCAAGATGCACTGCCTTGCCGTAGGAGGATACAGCCGTCAGACGGCAATCACGCGTACCTCCGGGCTGCAGAGTTTTGCATTTGGCAATCATCTGCGCAATATGCTCCGGCGTTGTACCGCAGCAGCCGCCGACGATGCTTGCACCCTTGCCTGCCAGCTCGTACATCAGCTCCGCATATTCCTCGGGACCGACATCAAAGCAGGTCTTGCCGTCACGCTGTACCGGCAGTCCGGCATTCGGATTGATAATCAATGGCAGGCTGGTTGCTGCCAGCATCTGCGGGAACAGCTTACCCACCTGCACCGGTCCCAGACCGCAGTTAAAGCCGATGGCATCTACGCCCAGGCCTTCGCACATCATAGCGGCAGCCTCTACCGTAGCACCGGTCAACAGCTTGCCATCCTCGTCAAAGGTCATGGTCACGCAAATCGGCAAATCACAGTTTTCCTTAGACGCCAAAACCGCAGCTTTGATTTCATAGGTGTCGCTCATCGTTTCGATAAGAATAAGATCCGCACCGGCAGCAGCGCCATAGCGCACCATTTCGCCGTAGGCTTCTACTGCCTTTTCAAAGGGCAAATCGCCATAAGGAGCTAACAGTTTTCCTGTCGGTCCCAAATTCAGCGCAACAAATTTATTTTCCCTGCCACCGCAGGCCTTCTTGGCAATCGCCACTGCCGCTTCGATGGTTTCCTTGCAGTCCAGGCCGGAGCCTGCCAGCTTCAACGGATTAGCGCCGAAGGTATTGGATTTTACGATATTGGAGCCTACATCAAGATAACTGCGATGCACATCCTCTACAATATCGGGGTGTGTAAAATTCCAGCTTTCGGGCAGCTCACCCGGCTGCAGACCGCGTGCCTGCAGCTGTGTGCCGGTGGCACCATCAAAGAACAGCATTTGCTTGCCTAACAATTCCTTAAAATTCATAAATTAAATCTTCTCCTCAAACTTTCTTAATATCAGTATCTCTGTAAGGACAGTTTATATTACTGCAGGTCATACATTTATTCTGCACGCAGGCAGCATCTTCCGATAAGCCGATGATTGCCGTCACCGACTTGGACGGAGCCATCATCAGTCCGTCCGTCAGCGTCAGGCCGATGCGTTTAGTGCAGTTCAGCACAGCGAACAGCTGACGCTGCTCCTCAAGCGGCCAGTCACCGTAACCAGGCGAAAAGCGCGGACGCTGCAGCAGACCGCCGGTTTCAGCCTGCGCCTGCACTTCATCGCAATAGCTTTCAATCAGCGCCGCTGCCACAGCCTGAGCCGCCGCACCTTCAGCAACGCTGATGAGCGCAAGGCGGCGGATGGCTGCGTCCACCCTGCTGCCGAGCGTTGCGCCCATAAGCAGCACCGTGTCGCAGCCCTTTAAATGACGCGCCAGCGCACGCGAATGAAAGCGCACGCCGCAGTCCAGCGTTACGCCTGCCTCATCTGCCGTTATCGCATGCTTTTGCAGGATATAACGTGCCTGCACCTCATTGCGCAGCTTCAGATAAACCGTATCCACTAAAATTTCTGCTGCCTTATCTCCCGGCTTGGCCCGCAGATAGCGCAGCGCTTCCTTTTGCTTAAATTCCATAACAACAACCTGACTTTTGCGCCACAGCGCAGGATTATTTATCTACAATCTCTCCGAGATTATCCATAATACCGGCAAAAATTTCCGGCTTGTTCATCGTATAGATGTGTACATTGTCAAAACCATTGGCAATCAAATCAATAATTTGACCGGTAGCATAGGCGATACCTGCCTGCTTCAGTGCCTCCGGCTTATCGGCAAATTTTTCTACCATCGCACGGAACTGCGGCGGCAGCTTAGTACCGCTCAGCTGGCAGATACGGATAATCTGCTTAGCATTCGTCACCGGCATAATACCCGGTACTACCGGCACATTGATACCCGCACGCAGCAGGCGGAACATATAGTTGTACAAAATCGTATTATCAAAAAACATCTGCGTCACTAAAAAGTCAACACCTGCATCCACCTTATACTTGGTGTTTTCTATATCCTGTTCCAAGGAACCGGATTCGGGATGGCCTTCGGGATAAGCAGCGCCGCCGACGCAGAAATCGCCCTGCTGCTTTACAAAACGCATCAGCTCACTGGCATGGGCAAAGCTGCCGATTTTCTCGCCCTGCATATCTGCCGGTATATCGCCGCGCAGTGCCAGAATATTTTTTACGCCAAAGCCATGCAGCTGTCCAAGTACCTCTGCCAGCTTTGCTTCGTCAGCCTTTACACAAGTCAGATGAGCCAGAGCCGGTATACCGTTATCCTGTACTTTTTTGGCCAGTGCTGCCGAATAGCCTACCGTGCTGCCGCCTGCGCCATAGGTAACGCTCATATAGGACGGCTTGCTGGCCGCAATCCGGTTGACAATCTCCAGACTGTTTTGCAGCTCTGCGCCCTGCTTAGGCGGAAACAGCTCGCACGACAGATGAATTTTACCGTTTTTTAAGATATCAATTATTTTTTCCGATGTCATAATAATCCCCCAAAATCAAAAGCATTCGTATGACATTTTAACAGTTAGCGACATCTTTGGCAAACAAAAAGCAGAAGAAATTAACTAATAGGCGATAAAACCTACTAAAATGATAAATATGTTACACACTAAAAATCCCGCAACCAAATAAGCTGCGGGAAGGAAATTCGTTGGCGGAGACGGTGGGATTCGAACCCACGTGCCGCGCAAACGGCAAACTGATTTCGAGTCAGCCGCGTTATGACCACTTCGCTACGTCTCCATTATTCTGTTGGCGCGAATATATTCGCATCAGGTTAACATTAATATTATATAGGAAAAATCCCGTCTTGGCAACCGCATACTGAAATTATTCCTGCGACACACCAGCTTCACTCCTGCGCTTCGCCTTGTTTTCCTGACGGCGACGGCGGAAAAAGTCGCGCATCACCTGCGCGCATTTCTCCTCACAGATGCCGCTGACAACCTCCGCGCAGTGATTAAGATTAGGATTCGTAATGATATTGAAAATGGATTCCGCACCGCCGGCCTTCACATCAGGACAGCCGTAAACAACGCGGTCGACACGGCCGTTGACAATGGCACCGCTGCACATCGGGCAAGGCTCAACGGTAACGTAAAGCGCGCAGCCGCTCAAACGCCAACGCCCCAGACACTCGCAGGCCTTGCGGATGACGATGACCTCAGCGTGCGCCGTTGCGTCATGCCACGTTTCACGCATATTGTGCGCAGCGGCGATAACCTCGCCCGTTGTCATGTCCGCCAGCACCGCGCCGATAGGAATTTCACCAAGCTCTGCGGCCTTGCGTGCCTCAGCCAGCGCCAGCTGCATATACTTTTTATCGTCCATCAGGCATCCTCCGCCGCTTCCATCAGCAGCTCCCATTTTTCCATCAGCTCGGCAATGGTTTGCTCGTATTCCTCATGCTCTGCTGCCATAGCTGCACTATGCTCAGGACTGGTGTGATTTGCCGGGTCCGCCATCTGCTTTTCCAAAAGGCCCATCATAGCCTCCTGCTCACGAATCTGCAGCTCTACCTTGGGCAGCAGTCGCGCAGCCTCATCAGGACTGTAACGGCGCTTTTTATCCTCCTGTTTTTTCGCTTTCGCCGGCGCAGCAGCAACCTGCTGTTGCTGCTTTTTAGCCTGTGCCTCCGCACAGGCCGCAGCCTTTTCCGCTTCCTCCTGTGCCTGCGCCAAAGCAGCAGCCTTTTTCTGCTTTTCTTCGAGGTAAAAATCGTAATTGCCCTTGTAGTCCTTAACCTCTAAATCCTCAATCTCCCAGATGCGGTCCGCAACCTCGTTAACAAAATAACGGTCATGGCTGACTACCAGAACGGTGCCGTCAAAGGCCTCCAGCGCAGCCTCTACGGCTTCACGCGCCATAATATCCAGATGGTTTGTCGGTTCGTCAAGCACCAGACAGTTGGCACCGTCCAGCACCAGCTTCAGCAGCACCAGGCGTGCCTTCTGACCACCGCTCAGCTCACCGATTTTCTTAAAGACATCATCACCGTGGAACAGCATACCGCCAAGCATCGAGCGTGTATGTTCTTCCGTAAAGCCGTATTCGACAACAAAGTTTTCCAACAGCGTCTGCTCCGGGTTCAGGCGCTCATAGCTCTGTGAAAAATAACCTATCTGCACTCTGCTGCCAATCTTGGCCTTCCCCTTCAGCGGTGCAATTTCGCCCAAGATAGTACGCAGCAGCGTCGTCTTGCCGGTACCGTTTGCACCCAAAAGCGCAGCCTTTTCGCCGCGGCGTAGTATCAGATTAATACCCTTGGCCAATACCTTCTCGCCGTAGCCGATGGTCAGGTCCTCCATAATTAGCACTCTGTCCGCACATTCGGCAGCAGGCGGCAAACGCAGCTCAAACTCCTCGTACTGCACCGGTGCGTCAATGCGCTCCAAACGGTCGAGCTGTGATTGACGCCCACGCGCCATTTTACTCTTGATGCCAGCCTTGAAGCGACGGATATAAGCCTCCGTACGCGCAATATAATCCTGCTGTGCATTGTAGGCAGCAGTCAGCGTACTGCTCTGAATTGCCTTCTGCTCCAGATAGCGGCTGTAATTGCCCTTAAAGGATTGCAGCTTGCCGCCCTCCATCTCCAGAATGCGCATAGCAACATTATCAAGGAAGGCACGGTCATGGCTGACAACGAGCAGACCGCCCTTAAATTCCTGCAGATACTTTTCCAGCCACTGCGTCATTACAATATCCAGATGGTTTGTCGGTTCGTCCAGAATCATAAAGTCTGGATTTCGCACCAGTGCCGCCGCTAGCATCAGACGTGTTTTCTGACCGCCGCTCAGCGTTGCCGCGTCATGCTGCCACCAATCCTCGGTGTAGCCCAAACCGATAAGCACACGCTTAATGCGGTTTTCGTAATTATAACCATCGATAAACTCATAGCGTTTGAGTACGCGGCCGTATTCCTCCAGGCAGCTGTCCAGCTTTTCGCCCTGCAGCTTGCCGGAATCAGCCTCCAACTGTGCCAGCTTTTGGCGCAGACTGCCGATTTCCGGGCAGGCTGTCTGCATAAACTGCCAGATAGTGCCGCGTATATCGGTAAAGCCCTGCTGTACATAGCCGACGCTGATACCGGGTTCAAACTTCACTGCGCCGCTGTCAACCCATTCAGGCTGCAGCAGGCAGCGCAGCAGCGTCGTCTTGCCGCTGCCGTTGACACCGACAAGGCCAATATGCTCGCCCTGCTCCACCATAAAGCTGACGTCTTTAAATATTTCATGAATGCCAAATGCTTTGGCGATTTTATCTACTACTAATTGCATAACCAATCTCCTTTTAACAACTATTATAACACCTTCCGGCATTATACTCAAAAGGCTCTGTTATATTCTTATATTTTCGTGCATTACATAAAAAGAGGCTGCCGCATCAGCGGCAACCTCCATACACTTTTAAGATTTATGAGCCATTGCTACCTGAGTTTTAGTCTGAAGCAAGCTCTTGTGATGCTTGCGCCAACGATAGCAAAGCATCGGCACCACCAGCATCGGTACACCTGCATACAGCGTCTGACGCAAATCCGGTGTCAAAGCAATTACTGCCAGGCAGAAAACCTGCGACCAGATACCGAAATGCGTAACATACGGGAAGAACGGTGTTTTATACTTCAGAGTATCCTCCTTGCCTGCGGCAATCAGACGGCGGCGGAAATTATATTGGCTCCAGCAAATGGAAATCCAAGCCATTGCTCCGGTAAAGCCGGATACTGCCAGCAAATAAGTATACAGTGTAGAATCGGGATTAAAGGTGTAGAAAACGATAACTGCCCAGCAGGCGCACACAGAAACGATAATAGAATTCTGCGGCATACCGTTTTTATTGAGCTTGCCCAAAAACGCCGGTGCCATATCCATACGAGCCAGTGCATGCAGCGCACGAGCACCGCCGTACAGGCCGGAGTTAGCGCAGGAAACACCTGCAACCAGCACTACAAAGGCAATCGCAGAGGCTAAGCCGTCAAAGCCGTATTCCGCCAGAGCAGCGGCGAACACGCTCTCCTTCAGGCTGGACTTATCCCACGGCATAATGGACAGCAATAACGTAATAGGAATGATATATAAAGCAATGACACGCCAGGAAACATTGCGAACCGCAATAGGAATGCTTTTAGCAGGATCCTTGCATTCGCCCGCAGCCAGACCGATGATTTCGGTACCCTGGAAGTTAACCAGAATAATAACCATGGTCAGCACAATCGGCCAATATCCCTGAGGAGCAAAGCCGCCTTGGCCCAACAGCACCTTAGCGCCTAAATAGCCCTGGTCACCGACAAGACCGCAGACTATTAAACCGGCAACGCCGCAAAAGCCCACGAGGGCAGCAATTTTGATAATGGAAAGCCAGAATTCGCTTTCGCCAAAATTATCAACATGAAAAAGGTTAATTACAGTCACCAGCAGGCCAAAAAGAATTGCCCACCACAGTTGACTGACGGCAGGTACAAAATTATTCATAATGATACCCGCAGCAATCATTTCAGACGGCACGTAAGCCATCCAGTTCAGCCAATAGGCCCAGCCAACGCCACAAGCCCAGGTTGAGGATATATTCTCACGTGCGTAGGTAACAAAGGAACCGGAAATAGGCTTAGCTACAGCCAGCTCCGCCAGGCACAGCATAACGCATAAGACGATTGCACCGCCAAAAAGATAAGAAAGGATAATAGCAGGTCCGGCCTGCTCAATCGCATATCCGGCACCTAAAAAATAACAGCTGCCGATAATGCCACCTAAAGAAATCATCTGTAAGTGTCTGTTCTTTAAACTTCTATTCATGGATTGCTCGTTCATTACCTTAATAACACAACCTTTCTTGAGCATATGTGTGGAACCTTCCGTTCCGCCTTAATTCTTGTGATATGATTTTACTACAAAAAACCGCGTTTGTATAGCAAAAAATGCACTAAAATCAGCGATTTTACAAAAAAAATCTATTTTCCTCATTTTTCCGCTATTTTGCATCATTTTCAAGCGTACTTCTCCACAATTCTATGCAAAAAATACTCCCCCGCCATCCCAGCAATGACAAGGGAGTAAACAAAGAAGGCTCCTTTAAAGATGGTTGAACAGACTCCAGCAATGCATGCAGATACAGCCAAGCGCACTGACGAGCAACATGCAGATTACCGAAAGCTTGATACCGTTTTTCAGTAAATCGTCAGGATTCAGACCGTAGGTTACACCCACGGCACGTGTGCTCACCGGCAGAATAAAGGCACAGTTAACGGCAACAATCGAAGTAAGAATATAAGGAATCGGGTTCAGCCCCAGCTGCTGCGAAATGCTTTGTACTACCGGAATTGAGATAGAAGCCGCCGCGGTATTACTGCTGATTTCCGTCAGGAAGGTAGCAAAGAGCGTCAGGCTGAACATCGTTTCCCAGCCTCCGCTTAACGGCAGCAGTGTAATTACCTTAGCAATCTGCGTTGTCGCACCGGTTTTCGTAATCAGCTGGCCCAACGCCAGACCGCCGGAAAAAAGGAAAATCATACCCCACATAATGCCCTTTTCAGCCTCACGCCATGTAAGGAGCAGCTGCCCTGTTTCGTTACGAAGCATAAAAGTGAGCATGCCGAAGGTGAAGAAAACATAGGCAGGCTTCATCAGCGGCAGATACTGCACGTAAAGCGGACGGACGAAGGCCAAACCTGTTGCGAGAACAAAAAGCCACAGTCATAATTTTTCACCGCGGCTCATCGGCCCGAGCTTATCATAAGCAGCACGAAAGTATTCCTTGCCGCCGTCCAGACGCTTAACAGGCAGCGGCAGATGCAGCAGATAAGCCAGAATAAGCAGCATGATGATGAACAAAAGCGGCAGAAAGCGGATAACCCAATCAACATACATGAATTCGTGTCCTGTGAGCTTTTCCAGATAGCTGATTGCTACCAGGTTAGAGCTGCTTCCTAAGGGTGAACCAAAACCGCCGAAGCCTGCGCCCCAGACGATGGCCAGCAGAATCGGTGTTGCTACGGGATTATTAGTAATCTGCTGTTGGCCTAAAAAGCGCAGCATGCTTACAGCCACCGGCAACAGAATCATAACAACGACGACGTTTGGCAGAAAGATAGACAGCAGTGTTGAAGCCACCAGCCAGACGCATATCTGCTCGCGCATCGATGTGCCCAGGCCGCAAAGGCTTTTTATCGCCAGACGCTTATCAAGATGTGTTTTTTCCCACACCAGACTGATAAGGTCACTACCGACCAGCAGCACGACGATTTCCGAAAAGTATTTGCTGATAATCCCCTCCATCGGCACCATGCCGAAGATGGCGTTCAGGGGAATCGGCAGCAGCTAGGTGACGGCGATATTTACCGGCCGCAGCACCCACCACAGGCCCATCCAAAAAATCGTGGCAATAGCAGCTGCCTGCTTAAATTCAATCACAGTCGCCAATACAAGCAGCACGGCCAGAAAAAGTAAGGGACCCGATAAAACGTTCAACGAGCGGTGTTTTTTCATAATAACAGCTTCCTCTCCGAGTTAAATAGAAGTTTGCCTTCTATTTTTGCATTTACTTAATTCTACTCCCGTTCTATAATTAAGTAAAAGACTTTATTTTGATTATTATAATCATATTTTTTGATATTTTAAGGAGATACTGCTATGGATTTCGCTTTTTACAGAAACTTTATCACTGTTGCCGAAACAGGTAATCTCAGCGCCGCAGCGAAACGTCTGGGCATCGTACAGCCGGCTCTCAGCGCACAGATGAAGGCTATCGAAAGAAACTACGGCGTGCAGCTTTTCAAAATGCAGCGCGGTAAGCGCCACATTGAACTGACGGAGGCAGGCGAAACCTTTTTGCAGCAGGCGCGTCAGCTGTGCAATACGGAAGATGATATCAGCCTGCGTATGCAGGCCTTCGGCAGGCGTGCCGCAGGTACGCTGCGCTTCAGCGTGTCACACGTGCGTACCGACTATTTCCTGCGCAGCTATCTTATTCCCTTTGCCAAGGAAAATCCCGGCATCAGCTATCAATTTCACGATGCTACGGTAGAGCAGCAGCAGCAGCAGTTGGAGGCAGGCAGTATTGACTTTGCTTTTGCCAATGCACCACTGCCTGCGGCGCACAATTTTGCTACTATTAAGGTGCAGCAAGAGAATTTTTATGCTTTCTATAATGCCGGATTTGCAGTTCCGTGGGCAAATAAAAGTATGCTTTCGCCGGAGGATTTGGCAGGTGTGCCTTTGTGCTGCAATTATGGCAGTTATGCGCTTTTGCGCAATGTGTTTAAGGATTATGCTGTTAAGCCTAATGTCGCCTTTATTGCCACTACGGCGGAGAGTGCGCTTACCTTTGCGACGAGCGGACTTGGGGTTGCTGTTGTCGCAGCGTTGGAGAGTGATGCCGTGCCGCAGGAGATGGTGCGGCGGCAGCTTGTTGATGAGAAGCTGCATTTTGATCAGACGTTGTATTGGAGTAAGGGGTATAAATTATCGCCTGCGGCGGAGGGGTTTTTGGAGTTTTTCCGTAAGAAAATTTAACCTTGTTACTTTGCCGTGGAAGGAAAAGTAGTCAAAAGTTTCTTTGGGTATGCGCAGGATTTAGATGCTTATTGCTACTTTATGGCATGCGCTGGTTATGTTACTTTTCCACGGAAGGAAAAGTAACCAAAAGTTCCTTTGGCCGCGCGCAGGATTCCGGTGCTTTTCGCCATGCGTTTGCCGCGAACCGAAGTTACGTTGGTGTGCTATAAAAGAGCGCAATGTCGGTTGAGCGTCAAACGAAGGAGAAGTTCCCAAAACAGCGCAGGCTGTGCAAACAAAGCCGCTCTACTGTAGCCAGCATCCGTTCCTGTCCGGCGCGGCGTGGAGTGTGTGGAACGTGCGAAGGGAAATTATATATGCGAACGCAAAAAAGAGACTGGGATAAAACCCAGCCTCTTAATTTTTTGCTATTATTCTTTGGATGCTTCTTCGCCTGCATTTGCAGCAGCTTCAGATGCACCTGCTTCAGCAGCAAGAGCTTCAGCCTTTGCGTCAGCTTCGGCAACAGGAGCAGCAGCTGCTTCCTCATCCACAACAGATTGCTGTACTAATTGCAGCTTTTCTTCTGCGGTAAGAATATGACCGTATTTTACCAGCTGGTTGATTTCTTCCTCTTCCAGAGTTTCCTTCTCCATCAGAGCCTTAGCAATCACATGCAGCTTGTCGATATTGTCGGACAGCAGCTTTTCAGTAGCAGCATAGGCATCTTCCATAAAGGAGCGTACCTCTTTATCAATTTCGGCTGCCACTTCTTCACTGTAATCCTTGTCGCGGGCAATGTCGCGGCCCAGGAATACCTGATCCTGACGATGACCAAAGGTTACAGGTCCGATGTTTTCGCTCATGCCGTATTCGCAAATCATCTGGCGTGCCAGTTGAGTTGCACGCTGCAGATCATTGCTGGCGCCGCTGGAAATTTCCTTCAGCACCAGAGCTTCGGCAACACGGCCACCCAGCAGCACCTTCAGCTCATCGAGCATTTCGCTGCGGGTTGCATAATACTTATCTTCCTTAGGCAGGCTCAGGGTATAACCACCTGCACGGCCACGCGGAATGATGGTAACCTTATGTACAGGGTCAGTGTGCTCAAGCAGCATACCAACGATAGTATGACCGCCTTCATGGTAAGCAGTCAGGCGTTTTTCCTTATCGC
>OKUO01000447.1_pt1 | contig 14612 bp, 10 predicted proteins | sample 1606481 | NCBI WGS metagenome assembly OKUO01 (sample SAMEA3882503, study PRJEB24775) | human gut metagenome | biome: human-associated habitat; feature: intestine environment; material: feces | place: Netherlands | collected 2009/2010
CGTGTATTTCTACCAACCTGACCAGGAGACCATCTCCCAAGGTCAGACCGTATTCGTGCCGCAGGGCCTGGTCGTTCTCGGCATCGTGACCGTGGTGGGCGGCATCACCGCCTTCGCCCGATTCTTCGACGCGTTCGTGGACCCGGCCGTGGCGTCTCTCTCCGACCGTTGCGACGCCAAATCCGGCCGCCGTATGCCGTTCCTGAAATTCGCCGCCCTGCCGCTCGCGGTGGTCACCGTGCTCGTGTTCTGGAGCCCGATCAACGGCACCAGCTGGGTGAACGCGGCGTTCCTGTTCGTCACCGTGATCGGCTACTACATCGCCCTCACGTTCTACTGCACGCCGTACAACGCGCTCATCGCCGAACTCGGCCACGACTCCAAGCAGCAACTCACCATCTCCACCGCCATCTCCTTCACTTGGGTGGCCGGCACGGCCATCGCGTACGTGGCGCCGGTGATTTGGGGCGCGTTCGTGCCGATGATGGGCCGCATCACCGCCATCCGCGTGACCTTCACCATCATGGCCGCCGTGGCGTTCGTGTGCATGCTGGTGCCGCCGCTGGCCATCCGCGAGAAGGACTACGTCAACTCCCATCCCACCTCCGAATCGACCATCGAATCCCTGAAGCAGACGTTCGGCGACGGCGAATTCCGCAAGTTCGTATGCTCCGACGTGGTCTACTGGGTGGCCATCACCACCTTCCAGACCGGTCTGCCGTTCTTCGTGACCAGCCTGCTCAAGCTGCCGGAAACCACCACGACCATCTACTTCGTGCTCATGACCGGCGTCTCTGTGCTGTTCTATCTGCCGGTCAATATTCTGGCCAATAAGGTCGGCAAGAAGAGGCTGCTGCTGGTTGCCTTCGTGATCTTCACCTGTGCGTTCGCATTTGCCGGCGCCCTTGGTTCGGCCGTGCTCGGCTTCATTCCGGCGATGGCCCAGGGTTTGGTGCTCTCGGTGGTCGGCGCGATTCCGATGGCCGCGTTCGGCATCCTGCCGCAGGCCATCGTGGCGAATATCGCCGACGCCAGTTCCAAGACCACCGGCCAGGACCGTCAGGGCATGTTCTACGCGGCCCGCACCTTTGCGATGAAGATGGGCCAGTCCGTGGCCATGCTGCTGTTCACCGGCGTCTCCACCATCGGCATGGCGTCCGGCGCGGGCTACCGCATCGCCGCCGTGTGCGCGGCCGTGCTGTGCGGTCTGGGCGGCATCGTGTTCGCGTTCTACAACGAAAAGAAGGTGCTGGGCGTGCTGGAGACGTGATGACGTTGCCGGGTGCCGCCGCGGTATCCATGCGGAGCGGTGTGGGTGACTTGCCCCGTCTGCGACACTTCGGCGTCAAATTTCGTTTGACCGTACTCCGTACTATATTGTTGCGAGTTGCTTTGCGGAGCAAAGTAACATCCAAGGGGCTGTAGCTCAGTTGGTAGAGCGCTTCGTTCGCATCGAAGAGGTCGCGGTTTCGACTACCGTCAGCTCCACGAAGCCCGCTGCATTCATTCCACCGCAGCGGGCTTTTTCTTTTGCTTTCCGCCGTTTCCGGCATTTCTTGCGATTCCCATACGCACTTTCCAGCGCTCTTCGCACCGTGCATACGCCCGTCCGCACGCACGCACCGCGCCGTCCGCACCGGCCACGCAAACGCAACCCAGCCGAATCGCCATACATGCCGACTTCTAAAAAGCCATTTAACGGGGTCATTTTCGCGATTTTTACGATTTTAACCCCGTTAAAATCGCATTTTTCGCAAAACCCGTACGATAGTCCACGTCAAACAGTCCACACAAACCCAAAAATACGTTAAACTAGCGTTTTAACGGGGTTATTTTTGCAATTTTCGCAATTTTGACCCCGTTAAACCACATCTCAGGGATTATCGGTATCTAAAAAGTCACAAGGAGCACCACATGAGCACCTATCGCAGAGAGCACTATTTGGCCAAGCTCCGTCCTTTCTACAACGATTCCGGTCTCATCAAAGTAATCACCGGCATCCGCAGATGCGGCAAATCCAGCCTGCTCATCACAGTTCTCAACGAGCTCTTTGAGCAGGGAATCCCTGAAACCAATCTCATCTACCTCAACCTCGATCGCCGCGAATACCGTAATGTGACCACTCCGGACCAACTCGATCAACTCATCGAACAAGCCATGTCGAATGCCTACGGTGCAGGACTGCGTTATCTGTTCATCGATGAAGTACAGAACGTGAAAGGCTTCGAAACCGTCATCAACGGCTGGCGGGAGGAAGGTAATTGCTCCATTTTCATCACTGGCTCAAATTCCTATCTGCTGTCCGGAGAGCTTGCCACGAAACTTACCGGCCGCTATATCAAGCTGGAAATGTTCACCCTTTCCTTTCAGGAATACCTCGGCATGCGGAATTTCCTAAACAAACCGGAAATTCCGGTATCGCAAGCCTTCCGCGACTATCTCACATACGGCGGGTTCCCGAAATCGCTGGAATATGACGATCCCGACGAAAAAGCCGCATATATTCAAGACGTCATCGGGCAGATCTTCAACAAGGACATCACCGCCCACAAAAAAGTACGCAATCGCGATACTTTCACCCGTGTGCAGGACTATCTCATCAATAATTTCGCAGCGCCCACAAATCTTTCCGGCATTATCGCGTATCTGAAACACAGCGAAGGCATCAGCATCAAACGCGAAACGCTTTCCAGCTACGTCCGTCTGCTGGAAAGCGCCAAAATCCTCTACAAGTGTCCTCGCTTCGATCTGAAATCCCGCAAGTCGCTCAGGGGCGGGGAAAAATACTATCTTGCCGATCCCGGTATCCGGTTCGCCCGTAATACCGATACGCGAGTCAGCTACGGTCCGTCACTGGAGAACGCGCTATATACGCATCTGCGGTCGAAAGGCTATGACGTCAGCGTCGGCACCATCGGCAAACTTGAATGTGACTTCATTGTCCGAAAGCGCAACCAGTACGCCTATATCCAAGTGTCTATGAGCGTTCAGGATCCGCAGGTCGAGGAACGCGAATATCGCCCGTTCAGCAAATTGGCGGACGGGTATCCGAAATACCTGTTCACATTGGATCCGCTACCATTGCAGCGCGACGGCGTACGTCACCTCAATCTCATGGAATTTCTGCAAAACGACGGCGATATCGACTTCGATTAAACATTAATAATGGCGATTATGTCGTGTGGCGCGCCGGTTGTGCAGACGCACCACACGCATTGCGGAGGCGTCAGGCGTTGCGGCTACGTACGTAGGCGTCGAGCGTGGCGGCGGTGATGCCGTCGTAGCCGTTGATTGAGGCGAATTGCGGGCCGTTGGAATTGTCGATGCGCATGAAGCCGGTCTGGCCGAGCGTGGTGGCACCGGATGCGGCCGCGGAGCGCAGGCCGGACATGGAATCCTCCACCGCGATGCAATACTTCATGTCTTCGGGCGCGATGCCAAGCTTGCGGCCCGCCGCAAGATACGGTGCGGGCGACGGCTTCTTCTCGACATCGTCATCGCCGCACACGTAACCGGCGAACGTGCCGGCCGGTGCCTGCGCGATCAGGTTTTCCGCCAGATGACGCGGCGATGTGGTGACAAGCATCGACGGCACGCCCGCCTCCTTCAGCGACAGCAGCACGTCTTCGACGCCATCGATCCACGGAATGCGCTCGAATTCCTTCTGCGCCACGTAATCGATCATGCCCTTGCCGATTTCTTCGATCGACAGCTTGCAGCCGTGCTCCACCATGCGGCGTGCCACGTCCGGAACCGGCGTGCCGGAACCCTGCCAAGCGAGGTCCTCATCCCAGTATCCGCCGTGGTCGGCTGCGATTTTCAGCTCGCCTTCATGCCAATACGGTTCGGAATCGATCAGCGTGCCGTCCATGTCCCAGAACACGGCTTTGAGCATCAGCTTCGAAACTTCCTGGGCGCCGTTCTGGATATCGTTGTTCAGCTCGGTCATTACGTTTCCTCGCAATCGTTACGCTTCGTTCTCCGATAGCTACATTCTTCGTCAGCTACGACCATTTCAGCAGAGCGGCACGACGGAAGCGCTTCAGCGCGCAGAAAAAACAGGACGGTTCCATCAAGCCGGTCCGCCAATCGGTTCATACCAATCGGCTCGCACCAATCGGTTCACGCAAACCGACTCATGCACAAGCCAATTCGCGCAAGCCAACGCAGCAACCAACCCATAGCAACGGAGGCACTTGGAAATCCCCCAAGTGCCTCCGCAACGAACAACGCATCCGACGAAATCGGTCGGCCGCAATCGCAGCAATCCGTCATAGACCCCTTTTAGACGAATCGCAAGACTTGCGTGCGACTACTCCTGAGCCTCCTGCTCCTGAGCGGCCTTCTCGGCATTCTCCGCCTTCCAGCGGGCGATGCAACGCTCGACGCGCTTGTAGCCGATGATCTTCGGATCCAAGCCGGCCTCGCGGAAAATCGCGGCAGGCGAGCCACCCTCGGCATACCTGCGCATGCAGTCGTCACGGAATTCCTTGGAATAGCAAATTCGATACTGAGTGACTGATTCCACAGCATCGAGAGACCCCAGGTATTTGCGGGTCTTTGCGGTGAACGCAACTCTTGGCACTGTACGCTCCTAACCTTTCTGTATCCACCGCATGCCCTCCCCCGATTCTTCGCGGAAATAAGCAGTCATATTTCATCGAAGCTGTGGGCCAGCCGGAAGAAATACGAACTTCAACGCGGATACGTAATATTATTCCTCACAATAGAGACATCATTGCGAGACAGATGCGGCGTTATGAGTAGTTGCATACCAAAAATCGGGCATACCCCCGCGATATATGCCCGATTTTGCTGTTTTTTTAGATTTTTTTAGGGTTTTCCAGCGCTTTTCAGGAAAGTCAGCGAATGGGCTGTCAGCGAATTCCCCAAACTACCACTGACCTGGAGCCCATATCGTCCCCCTCTTCCGCACGTTCCGCCCGTACGGATTCGCGCGACGGAAGCTGCCGTGCATCGGCTCGCAGCTGCCTGCGCCACATGCGCGCGCGCTGGGACCGCTCGACTTCCACGATGCCACCGTCCGCGTCCGCGGCGAACACGCTGGAACCGGCCGGCTTGCGCAGCCGCTCCACTTGGCGGCGCAGCTCGCGGTTCTCTTCCTCAAGTTCGAGGATGCGCGTGATTCCAGCCAGGTTGACGCCTTCCTCCTGGCTGAGTTGCTGCGCCTGCGCGAGGCGGGAGATGTCGCGCAGCGAATAGCGTCGCGCGCCACCTTCCGTACGTTGCGGTACGACCAAGCCAAGGCGATCGTACTGGCGCAGCGTCTGCGGATGCACGTTGGCGAGCTCGCCGGCCGCACCGACCGAGAAGACGGGCAGCTCGATGTCGAAACCGACTTCGGCGGCACCGTCCAGGTCGGCCCGGCCGGCCACGATCGCCATGGCGCACATTTCATACAGCCGCTTGATCTGCCGTGCGGCGCGCGCTTGGGAGGCTTGGGAAGTCCGCGATGAGCGTGCCATGGCGGTCAGCGCTCCCGAGCGAGCTCGTCGGCGAAGTCACCGCATGCCTTGTCGAATTCCTTCGCGGCATGCTTGGCAACGAGGTTCGGATGCTCCGGAACGCGGATTTCCACACGACCGACCAAATCGCCGTTCTCGTGCGGATTCACCACGCCCTTGCCCGAAATGCGCACTTCCGCGCCGCTGGACGAGCCGGCGGGCACTTTGAAGGTGATTTCGTTGCCGTCGATGTCCTTCGCCGTCACTTTCGCGCCGTTCACGGCTTGGCTGACGGTGATGGGCAGCGGCATGATGATGTCACGTCCGCGCAGGGTGAATTTCGGGTCTTCGGCGACGGTGATATGCAGGTACAGATCGCCGTTTTTGCCGCCATTGCGGCCCGGCTTGCCCTTACCGGTGAGACGGATCTTCTGCCCGTCGTGCACGCCGGCGGGGATGTGCGTCTTGAACTTCTTGCCGTCCGTGGACAGCGAAACCGTGGCTCCCTTGACGGCCTGGCGGAAGGTCAGGCGGATCTTGGAGTTGCGGTCCTCGCCGTTTTCCGGCTGCGGCTGCTCGTAATCGTCAGCGCCGTAGCGTTCGTAGACGGAGCCTGCGCCCGGGCCGCCCGCACCGCCGCCGAACATCGAGAAGATGTCGTTGAGGTTCGGATTGCCGCCGCCATTGGTCTGGAAGCGGATACGCGAGCCATTGCCGCCCATGCCTGCGCCGCCGCCGAACATCGAGCCGAAGATGTCGGAGAACGCGCCCGCGTCGAAGCCGCCCTGGCCGGAACCGCCGGCGAAACGCGCGCCGCCCATGCCGAACTGGCGAATCGCATCGTATTTCTGACGATTCTCCTTGTTGCTCAGCACGTCGTACGCTTCGGAGATGTCCTTGAACTTCTCCTCCGCTTCCTTCGTCTTGTTCAGGTCGGGATGGTATTTGCGCGCCAGCTTGCGGTACGCTTTGGTGATTTCGGCGTCGGTGGCGTCTTTGGAGACACCGAGGACCTTATAGAAATCCTTGCTCAGCCATTCATTCTCAGCCATGATGTGCCTCCTTTCGTGAGGTTTTCATGCAGTAAAAAGTACAGTTTTTCAAACTTTCAAACAGTTGTCGTTGAACCGTTGTTTCAGGTAATCGAAGGCCCCTCGTTTTTCAGAGGGGCCCGATTACTCGTCACATGCGTTTCGCGCGGATACGCGGATTGTGCGAATGCGCGATCAGTTCTGCGGAGAAGCCACGACCACACGGGCCGCGCGGATCACGCGGTCGCCGATGCGGTAGCCGGCTTCCACCACGGTGTCGACGGTTTCCTTCTCGGCATTCGGATCCGGCTTGTGCAGGATCGCGTCATGCTTCGTCGGGTCGAAATCCTCGCCCTTTTCGCCGAACTTCTCAACGCCGAACTTCTCGAACGCCTTGTCGATCTTGTTGGCGACGGCCTTGAACGAATCGTCCATTTCGCTGTGTTCGCGGATGCGGTCGATGTCGTCGAGGGCCGGCAGCAGGGCGGTCAGCACGTCGATGATGCCGTGCTGACGGAAGCGTTCCTGCTCCTTCTGCGCGCGGTTGCGGAAGTTGATGAACTCCGCGCGTTCGCGCTGCAGCGCCTCCAGATATTCGGCGGCTTCCTTCTTGGCCTGGCCAAGGGGGGTCAGCGTATCGTCGGCCTTGCCGTCGGCAGCGTCTGCCTTGTCAGCACCGTCAGCGGCAGCGGAATCGCCGTTTTCTTGCGATTGCGCGGCAGCCGGCTGAGCTGCACCTTCCTGCGTTGCGCCAGCGGCGGCAGCGGCGGAATCGGCGGAAGCGCCGTCAGCAGCGGAAGCGGCGGCCGGGGCGGCCTGCCCGGACAGGTCATCCATGTCGGGCAGGTCGTTCAGGTACTCGTCCTTGTTGAAATCGGACATGATTACTTGTTGTCCTTGTCGTCATCGTCCACGACTTCAGCGTCAACCACGTCGTCGTCGGAGCCGTTGGAAGCGGAGCCAGCAGCGCCTGCGCCAGCAGCGCCGGCCGCACCGGCGGCGTCGGCGGCACCCTGCTGTGCGTAGAGGGCCTGGCCGATCTTCTGGGCGGAGGTCATCAGCTCGCTCTGGGCGGACTTGATCTTCTCGATGTCCTCACCCTTCAGGGCTTCCTTGAGCTCGTTGACCTTGTCGGTGACTTCCTTGGCCACATCGTCGGAGAGCTTGTCCTTGTTGTCATTGACGAGCTTCTCGGTCTGATAGGCGAAGGACTCGGCCTGGTTGCGGGTCTCGGCGTCTTCCTTACGCTTCTTGTCCTCGGCCTCGTGGGCTTCGGCTTCCTTGACCATGCGGTCGATCTCGTCCTTCGGCAGGCCGGAACCACCGGTGATGGTCATGGACTGTTCCTTGCCGGTGCCCTTGTCCTTGGCGGACACGTGCACGATGCCGTTGGCGTCGATATCGAAGGTGACTTCGATCTGCGGGACGCCACGCGGAGCCGGAGCGATGCCGGTCAGTTCGAAGGTGCCCAGCGGCTTGTTGTCGCGAGCGAACTCACGCTCGCCCTGGTAGACCTGGATGAGCACGGACGGCTGGTTGTCTTCAGCGGTGGAGAAGACTTCGGAACGCTTCGTCGGGATGGCGGTGTTGCGCTCGATCAGCTTGGTCATGATGCCACCCTTGGTTTCGATGCCGAGGGACAGCGGGGTCACGTCGATAAGCAGGACGTCCTTACGGTCGCCCTTGATGACGCCGGACTGCACGGCTGCGCCGACGGCCACGACTTCATCCGGGTTCACGGACTGGTTGGCTTCCTTACCGCCGGTGAGCTCCTTGACGAGCTCCTTGACGGCCGGCATACGGGTGGAGCCACCGACGAGGACCACGTGGTCGATGTCGGAGACGCCGATGCCAGCGTCGCGCAGCACGTTGTTGAACGGGGTGCGGCAGCGGCCCAGCAGATCGGAGGTCATTTCCTCGAAGTGGGCACGGGTCAGGGTCTCGTCCAGGTGCACCGGGGTGCCGTCAGGGGTCATGGCCAGGTACTGCATGGAGATGGAGGTGCTGGTGGAGCTGGACAGTTCCTTCTTGGCCTGCTCAGCAGCTTCCTTCAGACGCTGCAGGGCGATCTTGTCCTTGCTCAGGTCAACGCCGTACTTGTTCTTGACTTCGCCGACGAGCCAGTCGATGATCTTCTGGTCCCAATCGTCGCCGCCCAAGTGGTTGTCGCCGTTGGTGGCCTGCACCTGAATGGTGGAGAAGCCGTCGTCGTCCTTGCCGATTTCCAGCAGAGACACATCGAAGGTGCCGCCGCCGAGATCGAAGACCAGGATGCGCTCGTCTTCCTTGCCCTTCTCAAGGCCGTAAGCCAGTGCCGCAGCGGTCGGCTCGTTGATGATACGCAGGACGTTCAGGCCCGCGATGGTGCCGGCGTCCTTGGTGGCCTGACGCTGGGCGTCGTTGAAGTATGCCGGGCAGGTGATGACGGCGTCGGTGACCGGTTCGCCAAGGTAGGCTTCGGCGTCGCGCTTCAGCTTCATCAGGACCTGGGCGGAAATCTCCTGCGGGGTCCACTTCTTGCCGTCGATCTCAACGGTCCAGTCGGTGCCCATGTGGCGCTTGACGGAGCTGATGGTGCGGTCGACGTTGGTGACGGCCTGACGCTTGGCGACTTCGCCGACCAGAATCTCGCCGGACTTGCTGAATGCCACGACCGACGGTGTGGTGCGAGCGCCTTCGGCGTTCACGATAACGGTGGGCTGGCCACCTTCAAGAGTTGCGATGCAGGAATTGGTAGTACCCAGATCAATGCCAACTGCGCGTCCCATATTTGGTCTCCTTTGCAATAGGTTCGCTATACGTTCTTTTCGTTCTTCGCTCGAGTTTCGGATCGCCGTTTCCGGATTGCCGTCTCTCATGCTTTCCAAAACTTGAGCCTACACCACTCAACTTTGAATCGCAAGTTATTATTCCCAAAATCGCAAAAATTCTTGAGCACACCTCACTCAACTTTGCGCAAAACCCAAAACCGCCGGCGCTGGGGAGCATCTCAGCGGCGGCGGTTTTGGGGATTATCGGAGGTTATTCAGCCAATCAGCGGTCGTTCTTGGCGGCCTTCGCGGTCTTGATGAGCATCGCGACGGCAACCAGCATGGCGATCGCAACAGCCGCAGCCAGCACCGCGGTGCCGGTCTTGCCGAGCAGTGCGGCGCCAAACGGGCCGGCCTTCGTATCGTTGTTGACCTTGCCGGAAGCGATTACGCCGTTCTTGTCAGCGCCCGGCTTGCCGTTGTTCTTGTCGGCGGAGTTGGCGGCCGGAGCCTGGAAGTCGACGGTCACGGCCTTGCCGGACTGGCGGCCGGTGACGGTGAGCGTGTATTCAGAGCCTTCGGTCACGCCGTCCAGCGCGATCGGAGTGGTCTGTGCGGTCTTGACGCGCACGCCGGAGAGCGGAGTGGAGGAATCGGACGCGGCCACGGTCTTGCCGTTCTTGTCCTTCAGCTCGTAGCTGAGCACAGCGTCGCCGTTGAAGCCGTCGACGTCCGCGGTGAACTTGCCGTCGGCAGCGGAGACCTTCACAGTGCCGTTGTCAGACAGTGCCTTCTGCGATTCGGTGGAAGTGGCCAGTCCCAGAGCGCCGGCGATCGTGTAGAAGTTGTCGGTCTGGTCGGTCAGGCCGATGACGCGCTGTGCGCCAGGGCCGGAAGCCGCGATACGCAGCTGGGTGCCGGTGTGCTCCATGTCGCCGCCGTTGTAGCCGCCGTCTGCATCGCGAGAATCGTCCTGGGCGGTGCCGTAGGAGACGACCATGTTGTTGCCATCAGCGGTCTTCAGCACGGTGGACAGTGCGTAAGCCGGCTGGGCGTTGAGGATCTGGGAGGTGTGCGCGTGGTCGGCGGTGACGATCACCAGCGTGTTCGTGAGGTCCACGTTCTGCATGGCGTAGGCAATGGCCTGGTCGAAGTCGTCGGTCTCGCCAATCTGGCCGCAGGCATTGCCTGCGTGGTCCTGCTTATCGATCGAGGCGCCCTCGACCTGCAGGAAGAAGCCGTTCTTCTGGCCGTTCGGGTTGTCATTCAGCAAATCGAGCGCCTTCTTGGTCATGTCCTTGAGCGAGGAGCCCTGATTGCCGAGCCAGTCGGCGTTCGGGGTGCACACGGTCGGGTTGGCGTCCTTAGCTGGATCCTTGGCGGTGGCCTTGGACGGGTTGAACTTGGTCGGCATGTTACCGTCGCTCATCAGGGCGAGCACTGGCTGGCCGTCCTTGTACTGCAGCGCGTTCATGGCAGCCGGATCGTTCTCGACGGTCTGGAAGCCCATTTCCTTGGCCTGCTCCCACACGGTCTTGCCCTTGTATTCACCGCCCTGCACGGTCTGACGGAAGTACTTGGAACCACCGCCGATGGTTACGTCGGCGCGGGTGTCGAGCAGCTGCTCGGAGATGGAGCCGATGCCGCCGTTTTCCTTAAGCTGGTTGATGAGGCACTGCTTGGAGGCATTGTTGGACGTGCCGTCGGTCTTGCCCTGTGGGCCGTAGCAGGCACGTTCGGACGAATGCGATTCCAGCACGGCCGGGGTAGCATCCTGGATTTCGGCGGTGGTCACATTGCCGGTGGCTTTGCCGGCCGCCTTGGCCAGCTCGAAGAGGTTCAGCTGCGGATTGCCGTAAATATCAACGTCAACGGCGTTGTTGTAGGTCTTGGTGCCGGTGGCCCAGGAGGAACCGGAGGCGGAGGAATCGGTTACGGGGGTAAGCTTGCCCGGGTTGGGGTTGGCGACCAGCTTGCCGTCGCCATCCTTGCCGACAGCGCTGTCCTTGCTGCCGTTGCCGACGGAGAAGGTCGTGTACTGACCGGTGCCGGCCTGCACGTCGCCGAGCGCGCCGGGCTGGCCGACCGCGTCGAGACCTTCGAAGTGGCCGTTGGCGCCCTTCAGGTAGTCGCGGGCGACGGTGATTTCCGAATCGCCCATGCCGTCGCCGAGGAACAGGATGACGTTCTTCGCGTTCTTGTTGCCGATGGTGGCGATGCGCTGCGCGCCGCCATGCTTGGCGAGTTCCGCGACCGGCTTGCCGTTGGGACTGTAGATGGTTGCGGTGTCAGCTGCGAGCGCCGGCGCGGCGAGCGCGCCGAGCGTTGCGACGGAGGCGAGTGCTGCGATCGCGCCCTTCAAAGCTTTGTGCTTGCTCATGTTTCTTCTTTCTTCCATGCAGTTTCTTCCGTGCCGTCCAACCTGCCGTTTCGGTTGCGCCCGTTAGGTAACGCCCGTTTCGACCATGTTTTCCGGCTGCGCGGAACCTTTCCGCGGCTGCATTGCTTGGATCTTTCGATGCCACCGCCCACGCTATGCGCCGCAAGCCAACGCACACCGCACTACAGAAGAACGGCAGATGAACACTCATCGCCATATGATGACCGCAACATATCCACCGCATGAACAGGGGGAATACGGCCAATAAAATCACCATATTCCGTCAAACAACACCCCCACCGCACCCCACAAGCCAAAATCCCCCACTGGCTGGATAAATCCAACCTCTCAGACCCCACTCACACGCCAAAAATCCCAGTGACTGGATAAAAACCACCTCTGACGCACCACTCACACGCCAGAATCATCCAGCCACTGGGAAAAATGCCCGCGCCACTCAGCCCCGCGCAACCCGCGCCGCGCGCGTGGCCTTTACGGCCACGAACACGGACCGCACCAGCAGCACGCACAGATAGCAGGCGAACATAATCGCCCCAACTCGTGGCGAAACCTCCCCCGCAATCCACGTGCCGAGCGGCGCGGTCACAGCCGCCACCAACCCAATGATCAGCGCGGCCTTCACATGCACCAGATTGCGCTTCAGATTCGCCACGCTGGTCGTGATCGAATTCGGGAACATGGCCAGCAGCGAGGTGCCGCGCGCGATCAGGTCGGATGCGCCGAACAGAATCGACAACGCCGGCACCGCCAGCGCGCCGCCACCAATACCCAGCAATCCCGCCAGCATGCCGATGACCACACCCAGTAGCACCATGCAGACACCGGTCGCCACCGTCATAGTGATCTGGTGGTCGCGTGACGGCACGAAACTCACCTGGTCGACCACCACAAAAACAAGAAACACCACAAAAATCCACCGCAGTGCCAATTCCGGCAACCGCGAGAGCAGCCAACTGCCGACCTGCCCGCCTACGAACATGCCGCAGAACAGCAGAGCCGCGGCAAGCCAGTCGACATTCCCGCCGGCCGCATAGGAAACAACGCCGGAAATGGCGGTCGGCACGATCGCCAGCATGGACGTGGCGGCCGCGTTGCGTTGAGATAGCCCCAGCCAGACGAGCGCGGGCACGATCACCGTGCCGCCGCCAATGCCGAACGTGCCCGACAGCAGTCCGACGATCACGCCGACCGCCACCAGTATCGCGACCGCGCGTGCGCCGCGCGCCTCCCCCAGCTCGGTTCCACTGCTCGTATCGGTCATATCGCGCTCCTTCTCCGCCCGATACTACTCCAGCCCGCCCAACCCCACGCAAACCAGCACCTCACCGCGCCCTTACCGTAGCGCAGACAAATCAGGCACGTAAATCAACGATTCCGGAAGCCGTTCCGGCTTGAGAAACATAGTCATATAAAGCGGGAGATATGTGATCGGCCCGTCCACCTCAATATTGCCTTTGCAGAACACGTATGCGTCGCGCAAATGCCAGTCGTCAATCGCAAGCATGTTATCCAAAGCCTTGTGACGCCGCCAATCGTTGCCGGATTTCACTTCGATCGGCAGCACTGTTTTGCCGTTTTGCACCACGAAATCAACTTCGCCCAAGCGGGTTGAATTGTAGTAGTGCAGGTCGAAGCCATGGGCTCGCAGCTCTTGGGCGACCACATCCTCCATGATCGCTCCCATGTTCACGTCGAGATTGCCCTGCAGCAGATCGTATTGGATATTGCCCATGGATGCTGCGCACAGCAGTCCGACATCGTTGAGGAACAGTTTGAACAGGCTGTGCCTACCGTTGTTTGCCAACGGTGGAACCGGTTCGGTCACGTTGTAGCAAGGCAGCGCAACGCCGGCGTCGGCCAGCCAGAGGAAGCTGCTGGCATACCGGTTTTGGCGAGCGGTTTTCGAGAGGTCGGCAAGTACGAATCTGCGATTTTTGTCATCCAGTTGGGACGGAATCGCATCGAAGATACTGCGGATTTTCGTACGATCCTTCGTTTCGGCATATTTGGCGATGTCGAGCCGATACAGGGCGAGCAGATCGTTTTGCAGGGATACCACTTGCGCGATGTCGTGCGTATCAACGTATCGCTGCACGACATCCGGCATGCCGCCCACCACCAAATAGGTTTGGAACAGTCCCATCATGGCATCGTGCACCGGCGTCGGAACGGGGGTGCGTGTCTCGAAGTGGCTGCGCAGCATGTCCAACGTCTGTTCCTGCACGCCGTTCGCCATGCAGAATTCCTCAAAATCCAACGGGTACATGCGCAGCTGCTCTTCGAATCCAACGGGATACGATGTAATTTGACGGGTTTTAACACCAAGCAGCGAGCCGGTTTCCACATAGTCGAAACGTCCGTCCTCCACAAGGAATTTGATGGCCGTGCGTGCCGCCGGACATTCCTGAATCTCATCGAACAGGATCAAGGTGTTGCCTGGTTCCAAGGGAATACGCAGGTATGCCGTGAGGCTTTCGATGATGCTGTCCGCATCAAGTGCCTCCTCGAATACCGACGCAGCCTTAGGGTCCTCCACAAAGTTCAATTCGGCAAAGCGACGATAGCTATGCCGAGCGAATTCGCGAACGAGCGTGGTTTTGCCGATTTGACGCGCTCCAGTGATCATCAGCGCCTTGTCCGCACCGCGTTTTTTCCAATCCTCAAGATCGCTCCAAGCCTTGCGTTTCAGCATGTTCGCCTCCGTGAAGTAGCTTCCATCGCGGCACGTTGCGCCGTTGCGCTTCAACCGAACCCTGAGCGCACACCGGGCAGCAAGGCAGCGCAACGAAATAGCGCAACGAAACTTGCATTACATAGTATATCAAATGCAACGTATTCTGCAACGTAAAAGTGCAACGGAATACTGCAACGAAAATCGGGTTCAAAAACCGTCTCAGTGCAACGAAAATCGATTACGCGCGCATGCCGGACGAGTGACGCGGGCCGCCGGCCGCACTCAGGCGAC
>OKUO01000449.1_pt1 | contig 14549 bp, 8 predicted proteins | sample 1606481 | NCBI WGS metagenome assembly OKUO01 (sample SAMEA3882503, study PRJEB24775) | human gut metagenome | biome: human-associated habitat; feature: intestine environment; material: feces | place: Netherlands | collected 2009/2010
CGGCAGGTGGTGTTAAGACGACAACGGTTGCCATTCTGGTTGTGCTGGTTGCCTCCTATATTCGCGGAGACTCAGATACGGTGGCCTGGGGGCGGAAAGTGATGGAAGAAAATATCCGTACCGCTGTCGTCATTTTCTTTTTTGTACTGACGACAGTCTTTACTGCCACCGTGCTGCTGATTTCCGTAACCGGAAGCCCGCTGCTGGATTGTACGTATGAAATTATTTCTGCGGTTGCAACGGTGGGCCTCACCCGTTCCCTGACGCCGACGCTTCCTTTTATGGGAAAGGTGATTGTTATTCTGGTTATGTTTATGGGAAGAATCGGGCCGGTGACGCTGGCTGTCGCACTGCGCCGCAGAACAGGAAGAAAAGATGTCGATATTCAGAGACCGGAGCAGCGGATTCTGATTGGATAGTTGGGAAAATAAAAAACAGGACAGATTTCAGAAAACGAGGAAAAGAAATGAGTAAACAGTATGCAGTCATTGGACTTGGAAAGTTTGGTTTTTCTGTAGCAACGACACTTGCGCAGGCAGGAAAAGAAGTGCTTGCCGTTGATAAAGACGCTGAGCCGGTACAGGAAATTGCCGATCTTGTTACCTATGCGGCGCGTGCAGACATCACGGACAGTCGTGTGTTCGCATCTCTTGGCATCAGCAATATGGATGTGGTGATCGTTGGCATTTCCGAAAATATGGAGTCGAGCATCCTCGCCACCCTGCAGGCAAAAGAGGCGGGCGTGCCGCTCGTCATCGCAAAGTGCATGAGCCAGATGCATGCCAATATTTTGAAAAAAGTCGGCGCGGACCGCGTCGTGATGGCGGAGAGTGAGACGGGCATCCGCCTCGGAAAAAGCCTGATTTCCGGCGGCTTCCAGGACTTCTTCATGCTGTCGGATTCGTTCTCCATGGTAGAGCTTCCCGTGCCGGAAGCGTGGACGGGGCATAACCTCGAGGAGCTGGATCTGCGGAAGAAATACAGTATCAACGTAATCGCCGTCAAGGACGGGGAAGACATCCGTGTCACGGTCAATCCGAAGACGCTGCTCCGCGCAGAGGAAGTGCTGATTCTGATCGGCGAAAACAAAGAACTTGCCAAATTGATGAAAAACAGGAAATGAGGGGACCATTCATGATTACAAGCAGCAGCAATGCACAGGTAAAAAACATTATTGCGCTGAACAAAAAAGCAAAAGAACGCCGGGAGCAGGACGTTTTCGTGGCGGAGGGCTGGAAAATGTTCCAGGAAGCGCCGCGGGAATGGCTGAAAAAAGTATATGTGTCTGAGAGCGGCAGCAAAATGCATGAAATACCGTCCGACGGGACAGAATACGAAGTAGTGGACGACCGCGTGTTCCAGTCCATGTGCGACACGAAGACGCCGCAGGGTGTTTTAAGTGTGATCCGTATGCCGCACTACACCGAAGAGGAGGTGATGGACAACGGAAAGACACCGCTTCTGATGGTACTTGAGGATCTGCAGGACCCTGGAAATGTCGGAACAATCATCCGCACCGCAGAGGGCGCAGGAGTCACCGGCATCATCATGAGCCGCGGTACCGCGGATATCTTCAATCCGAAAACGATCCGCTCGACGATGGGCTCGATCTACCGTATGCCGTTTCTGATCGTCGACGATGCGGTCGGATTTGTAAAAGGCTTAAAAGCGCGGAAGATCTGTACGTACGCGGCACATCTGCACGGCGTGCATTCCTACCGCGAGGAGGATTACACAAAAGGAACGGCATTCCTGATCGGAAATGAGGGAAACGGCCTGACTGATGCAATGGCAGAGGCCGCCGAGTGCCTGATCCGTATTCCGATGGAAGGAAAAGTGGAATCGTTAAACGCAGCGATTGCATCCGCCGTTCTCATGTATGAGGCACACGGCCAGCGCGCATAAAAGAAAGAGCGTTACCGGTTTTCTTACATTTCTCTTAACCTGCCGGAAACCTACTCGACAGAACCGGTATTTTGAGCTAAAATAGAAAGAGCAGAGTCCGGGCTGAATTTCTGTCAGTCCGGTAAAACTGTAATATTTGCCAGAAAAGCAAAAGCTGTTTTGGGAGGAAGGAAAAATGAGTGAGAAAAAAAACATCAGTAAAAAGGAGCTCCGAAGAAGAAAGCGGAAGCGTGCGCTGATGATCAAAACAGGAATTCTATGTGTTCTGCTTGTCATCTTCGGCATTGGAATCTGGGCTTTGGCCGGAGGAACAGAAAAAATCCAGCAGAAAGCACAGGAAAAAGAGGATCAGAAAACAGCAGAGGTGGACGGTTCCGTATCGTCGGACAGCACGGGAAGTGCTGAAGCGCCGACAACGAAAGCACAGATTATGGCGGAAGCCGATGCACTTGCGCAGACATACGATTACGATGGAGCCATTGAAAAGCTCCAGAGCGTAGAGGGCGCAGCGACCGACGCGGATATCATCACAAAAGTAGCAGAGTACACCAGCACGAGAGATGCCTGTGTGCGCGTCAACGTCAACGAAGTAACCCACATTTTCTATCATTCTCTTGTAGTCGATCCGCAGAAAGCTTTCTATCAGGACAACGCACAGACCGCAGGCTTCTGCCAGTGGATGACCACCGTGGATGAGTTCAACGCGATCACCCAGCAGATGTACGACAGAGGATATGTCATGGTTTCGATCAACGATCTCGTGAAAAAGACCGTAGATGATGACGGAACCGTTCATTACGAGGAAGGGGACATTTACCTGCCGGAGGGCAAGAAAGCATTCGTTCTTTCTCTGGATGACCTTTCCTATTACCACTCTTACGACGGACGCGGCATTGCCAGCAAGATGGTAGTCGGCGACGACGGAAAACCGACCTGCGAATACATTCAGGATGACGGAACTGTTGTGACCGGTGCTTACGACTGCATCCCGCTGATGGATCAGTTTATCGAAGCGCATCCGGATGCCGTATACCATAATGCGCGCGGAACCGTAGCACTGACCGGCTACGACGGAATCCTCGGATACCGCACCGACGGTGATTACAAGACAAGAGAAGATCTGACGGATGATCAGGTAGCATGGCTTGATGCACACCCGGATTTCGACTGGGATAAAGAGTGCGAGGAGGCGAAAAAAGTAGCCGATGCGATCAAAGCAGACGGCTGGACATTCGCAAGCCATACCTGGGGCCATATCCGTGTCGGCGACAAACCGATCGAGACGATCCAGGCGGATACCGAGAAATGGCTGACGTATGTTGCACCGCTCATCGGCGGAAGCGATATCATCATCTTTGCACATGGACAGGATCTTTCCGACTGGCACGATTACACGATGGACAATGAGAAGTTTGCTTACTTAAAGAGTCAGGGCTTCAACATCTACTGCAACGTAGATTCCTCCCAGTATTTCGTTCAGGTAAGAGACAATTACCTGCGTATGGGACGAAGAAACCTGGATGGATACCGTCTGTACCAGAACCTCTACGGAGGCGGCGAGGATAGAACAAGCGATCTGTTTGATTCTGCCTCTGTTATTGATCCGCAGCGGCCGACAGATCCATCTCTTTACAATTTAGGTTAAAGAATTTTGAAAATGAAAAAGATCTCACAGAACTTTCTATTATTTATAGAAGAAAGTCTGTGGGATCTTTTTTTCAGCAGGGCGAACCGTTTACAGATATTTTTCTACGAGCGGAAACGGCAGAGGCCCGAGACGGAGCAGTTTTTCATGGAAACCGATCAATGAGAATGAGTCACCTTCCTGTTTCTGCACTTCCGAGAGGAGCTGCGAAAACGAGAGCGATCCGACACAGTATTTCAGATAGTTCGCCGGTGTCTCGAGAATATACTGATATAAAGAGGCAGCGGCCGACGCATCCGTGATGCCGAACTGCGCCAGAAAGGCTGACGCATCCGCGAGGAGCCATCCCTGGCTGTGGATTCCGAGATCCAGCAGCGAGCAGAGGATAAGATGCACCGAGCGGTTCAGATACCAGAGACGGCAGAGCGCCTGCGTGTTTGCATCGAGATTACGTGCGGCGTAGCGGCAGGCATATGATTCAACGTAGGTTGCCCATCCTTCCACATAACCCGACGGCGCGTAGAGATGGCGGATCAGAAGCGGGTCGGAGCGCGAGAACGAGACGGTCTGGTACAGATGGCCGGGAAAGCCCTCGTGGGCAAGTGTGGAATACAGCTCGATGCCGGTCATTTCATCCGCGGGATTCAGGTAAATGGAGTTGGGTGAATTGACATCGGCGGGCGGTGTGAGATAAAAGGCGGGGCTTAAAAAATCCTTGAGGGAGTCATCCACGGTCTTTACTTCGTATGCGATACCCGAAAGAACGGGAAAATCTTCAGAAACGGCATTCTGCAGATCGGCAAGCATTTCCTCCGGCGTGGAGAACGGCAGCACGAGCGCCTGCTCGGAGAGGGAGAGCGACGGATTCTGATCGAGAATGATCTGCATTTCGGCACACTGGTCCGCAAGCTGCTGTGTTAAAAGGCGGGTCAGCTCCTCTGGTGAAGCGTCAACACCGACGCGGCTGCGGAGAAGATACGCATAGTAGGAAAGTCCGCCTTCCTGCCGGGAAAGACCGCCGGCGTTCTGTGTTCCTTTGCCGCGGAGTGAAGAAAGAGCATCGGAAAGAGAGCGGTAGGCGGGAAAAACACAGGAGATAAGGAGTTTTTCATGCGTCTGCAGACAGAGATTCCTTTCCGCCTCAGAAAACAGTGAAGACGCCTGCAGTTTATTCTGAAAAACGGTGTGGAGCAGATGGCTTTCCGGTGTATCCGCGTCGGCGAGAAAAGCACTGCACTGGCGGATAATGCCATCGACCGCAAGGTCATTCTGAAACACGCCCTGCCGGGATTTTTCCTGCTCGAGTGCGATGAGATCGGAGAAATAGCGCGGGAGATCCTGCAGAAGATGGAGGTAGTCGGCGATATCCTGCTGTGTGCGGAACGGGTACTCTGCGAGCAGAATGGGAAGCTGTGCCTGAATCCCGAGCGACGGACCGAGCGGTTCCGCAAGAAGGCTGGTGCTGCCCGGCATTTTCTCGCAGTTCAGCTCGTAGAGCAGAAGATCGAGCGTGATCTGATTTTCCGCGGAGAGGCGGTTTCGATGAAAGGATGTGAGCGTTGTTTCCACACTCTGCAGCAGGGCATCATACGAGGTGCGGTCAGGGATGGAAACCGTGCCGAACGAGGCAGTGCCGGGGGCAATTCCGCGGGAAGCCGGATCGGCGAGGGTATAGTGGAGCGTGATGGCAGAAGAGGTTACCTCGGAGTGGAACCGTTCCTCCACATACGCGGAAAACCGGCGGTTCTCACCAGGGGAAAAGAACGGGGAAAAATACCAGAACAGCAGGGCGAAAAGAAGTCCGCCGCACAGAAGCAGAGGGAACAGGATGCGGCGGTGCAGAGAAGCTGGTTTCATAGAATAGGCTCCGGTGCGGACAGTTATCATAAAGTATGTAAAAAATGCTGATTTTATGCGCTTTTTCCGTGGCCTTTCATTTGACTTTCCAAAACGGCTTTGCTATAATCAGTAACGAATGAAATAAGGGACTTTTCAGTGCGGAACGGATTTGAAAAAGAATCCGCGAAGGTAAAAGGGAATCAGGTGGAAATCCTGAGCGATCCGGTCACTGTAAGCAGGGAGTGTTAGCTGCAGAAATGCCATTGTGCGAAACGCATGAGAAGGCGCGGCTGCCGTGAAGATCTGCGAGTCAGGAAACCTGCTGGAAAGGTTAGTGAATCGCTTCCGATAAAAGCATATATATTCATGGAAAGATGTACGAAGTAAAATCGGACATCTGCTTTTTTGTCGCCATGCGTCCGAAAAAGAGCTCCGGTGGAGAAACTCTTTTGCAGAAAAAGCAGATGTCTGTTTGTCTTTTCGCAGAAAAAATGTGTCCTCAAAAACAAGATTACTTGCAGGGAGACATCATTGACGGGGACAGGCACCGCCCAGCTGCCTGAAAAAGTCAGACGGAATCCGGAGCAGATGCGCGAAGGAGATCCGAAGAAAAGGAGAAGTTATGAAAGGAAATTCAAGCAAATTTCTGGCACTGCTGCTGTCGGCGTCCATGATCATGAGCCCGACTGTCAGCGTATTAGCAGATACGCAGGAAAAAGCAGCACAGACAGAAAGCAGCGCAGCCGCAGAGGAAGCGCCGCAGAGCGAAGAAACAGCAGAGACGGCAGAACCGGAAACAACACCGGCAGAAACCGAGAGCAGTGAAAGCACTGCAGAGACTCCGGCAGAAGAGCCGACGGAAACACCGGCCGCGCCTGCAGAGGATCAGACACCGGCAGGATCTGACGAGACCGAGACACCATCCGCAGATGAGGATGCTTCGGAAGATACTGCAGAGGACACTGCAAAAGACGGTGAAGAGACTGCCGATACCACAGAAAAAGAGCCGGAAGCAGCAGATGAGACTTCCCAAGATGCTGAAAAAGAAACACCGGCAAAAGAAGAAACCAAAGATGCTGTAAAAGAGAATACCAGTCCGGCGGCAGAACAGCCGAAAACGGAAGTAAAAGAAACAACCCAAAATGAGGCATCCAATACAGCCGAGAAGAAAGAAACAAAAGCAGCGGAAGCAGCAAAACCGGCAGATGGTGAGTATGAGACTTCTGCAGAAGCAACCGGAAGCATGTTCCGTGTGATTTCTTCCAGACTCATCGTAAAAGATGGAAAACTGAAAGCATCCATTCTGCTGAGTGGAACCGGCTATGATTACCTGTATACGGGAACAGCAGCAGAAGCTGCCGCAGCAGATGAAAAGAGCTGGATTGCTCCGACAGGAAGCGAAACCTATACGGATACGAAGACCGGTGCAGAAAAGACCGGATATCGTTTTGAAATTCCGGTGGAAGAGCTTGACAAACAGATGGATGTTGCCGTTCGCTCAGCCAAGAAAAAAACATGGGCTGATAAAACCGTTACGATCCACAGCACCGATGCAATCCCGACGGTAACACCGGAACCAACCGAGACTCCAAGCGAAAATCCAGGTGAGGATTCCTCGAATAAGCCAGCCAGTGTAGAAGCACCGGTTACCAAAGAGGACGGCAGCGTATTCAAAATGTTCGTCATCTCCGAGGCAACAATGATCAACAAGGGCGATAAACTCGTTCTTACACTGAAAACAAACAACGTATCATTTGATAAACTGTATCTTGGAAAGAACGATGACCTTGCAAAAACACCGGCTATCCAGGGAATGCAGGAAGCAAACGGCGGTTATTCCTTTACATTTGAAGTAGATGCGGACAAAGCCGGCACAACCGTTCCGATCGTTCTTGGAAAGAAAGACGGAACCTGGTACACCAAACAGCAGCTTTATCTTGCAGTTCCGGGAAGTAAAACACCGGAAGTAACTCCGATACCGGAGCCGACCGAGACTCCGGTCCCGACTGCAACCCCGACTCCGAGTGAGACTCCGGTTCCAACCGCAACTCCAACTCCGGAACCGGCGAAAGTAGAAAACGGTATCTACAGCGGAACCGCGGAGACCGGCGCAGCTATGTTCAAAGTAGTCGGCGTAGAGCTGACCGTAAAAGACGGCGACATGAAAGCACGCATCACGTTAAGTGGTGTTGCCTACGATTATCTGTACATGGGAACACCGGAAGAGGCAGCTGCCGCAGACAAGAGTGCATGGATTGCAGGCGTCGGCACCGTTGATTACACAACAGCAGACGGCGAGACGAAAACAGGAATGCAGTATGATATTCCGGTAGCAGCACTCGATCAGGCACTTGTTGTTTCTTCCCATTCTGCAAAACGGGATAAATGGTATGCAAGAACCATTACTATTGCATCTTCCAGTCTGAAAAAGACCGCAGATCTTCCGGCAGATGAGACCAATAAAGTAGCAGATGGTATTTACAGTGCAGAGGCAACAACTAATGCAGCAATGTTCAAGGTAGTCGGCGTAAAACTGACCGCGAAAAACGGAAAAATGACAGCAGTTATCACCTTAAGCGGAAGCGGCTATGATTATCTGTATATGGGAACCGGAAAAGATGCGGCAGCAGAGAGCGGCGCATGGATCGCTTCCACCGGAAAAGTGGACTACACCTTAGACGGTGAAACCAAAACCGGAATGCAGTTTGAAATCCCGGTAGAGGCACTTGATCAGGAATTTGCTGTAGCAGCTCATGCAGTAAAGAGCGGCAAATGGTACGACAGAGCCATCACGATTGCATCTTCCAGCCTGAAAAAGACCGGAGACCTTCCGTCGGATGACAACAAGGGCGATACTCCGAAACCAACCCTTGTTCCGACCAATACCCCAACCGTATCTCCATCTGAGACACCGGTTGTAAAACCGACCAGCACCCCGGCTCCGGCACCGACCCAGAAACCGGCCGATACCAAACCGGAGCAGGAATCCAAATATGAGTCTGACTTAAGCGGCGGCACATCCAAAGTAGACAGTGCAACCACACTGGCAGACGGCGTTTACACACCAGACGGATTCTCCTTCTCCGGCGGATCCGGAAAGGTAACCATCTCCTGCAGCAAGATTACTGTAACGAACGGACAGGCTTATGCAACGATCGCATTCAGCAGTCCGTACTACGGATATGTAAAAGCAAACGGAAATAAATACATGGCAAATGTCAGCGGCGGAAGCAGCATTTTTACCATTCCGGTTGAGCTGAACAAGAACAATACCATCATCGGTATGACCACCAGAATGTCTGTTGCCCATGAGATTTCCTACAACATCTTCATCTCCCTGGCAGCAGCAAAGAAGGGCGGCAGCACTTCTTCCAGCACAGGATTTGTAAAAGCAGACGGAACAACCTCCACGATCAGCACCGATAACTCCAAGCTGGATACCACCGCTCCAGAGATCATGGGACTGGAATACAAAGCAGAGACAAAACTTGCTTACGCAGAGTACTTCAAGATGTATCATTACGACGAAGGCATCACCCTGCTGGAGATCGATATGACAAAAGATACCGAGCGTGATCCGGAGAAACAGACCGAGGACGACAAGAAAGCAGAAGATACCGATACCGCAGCAGCAGAGGATACCGCAGCAGCAACCGACGAGGAAGAAGCGGCAGCAGCATCCGATTCCAAAAAGACCAGCACTGAGAAAGCGAAAGATCTGACCGAAAAGACAAAAGAGCTGTACGAAGGCAATGTTGTCAAATATCTGATCGTTCCGAAAGATGTTGAGATTCCGGCAGGACTGGACAAAGATATGATCGTGATCCAGCTTCCGGTTGAGAAAGCATACGTAGCATCTGAGGATGCCCTGAAACTTCTCGACGAGCAGTTAGACGCAGCAGAGAGCATCAAAGCAGTCGGCATGGAGCAGAAAGACTGCCAGATCGAAAACATTGCAAAAGCAATGGAAGACAAAAAAATCTCCTTCGACGGAGCATTCGATGATCTGGACTACAAAGCTCTGGTAAAAGACGAAATCGACTTTGCAATTCTTCCATCTGAGTTCCTTCCGGGAAATGCAAAAGATGAGGAAGATGCTGATGCAGCCGACGAGACCGCAGATACCAAAGCTGAGGATCAGAAGGACGATAAAGACGATAAGACAACGGATGAGAAAGCAGACGAAGACAAGACTCCGGAAGAACTTCTGAAAGAGGAAAATGAGCGTCTGTCCGACACCGCAGAGCGTCTGGCAACCCTGACCATTCCGATGCTGGTTGACCGTTCCGCAGACGAGAAGACCGATCTTGCGAAAGCAGAGTGGCTGAAAGTCTACGGCGTGATCTTCGGATGCGAGGATCAGGCAAACGAGCTGTTCCAGCAGATGGTAAAGGCAGAAGAGAATAAATAAGTACAATAATTTGCAGCAAAAAATGAGAAAGGGCTGCTGCCATATGGCAGCGGCTTTTTCTTTAAGAAAGGAATATCAAATGACAGGAAAAAACGAAAGAAAGCTGAAAAAATGGGCCGCACTTTTTCTTGCAGCAGCGATGTCACTGACGGCCTGCGGCAGCACCGCATCAACGGGAAGCAGCACATCGTCCGCGTCGGGCACTTCGGCAGTTTCTGAGAGCAGCACATCCACAGCATCCGCAGCAGACGTTTCCGAAAGCCAGACGGAGAGCACATCCGTCTCGGAAAGTACGGCTGAAAGTGAAAGCACCTCCGAAGCCACTGCTGCGAGCAGCACCTCCGGGAGTGATACCGCATCCGCGGATGGTTTCGCAACGACAGACGATGTCAGCGACGCACCGGACATCACCGGAATCACCATCGAGAGCAAGATGGTCCTGAATTACGCCGAGTGTTTTAACGTATACTACTGCACAGACGGCTATAAACTGCTCGATGTCAAAGACGGCGCGCAGTATCTGCTCGTCCCGGACGGAAAAGAGGCGCCGGATGACCTCGATTCCGACGTAATTGTAATCCATCAGCCGCTGGAACGCATCTACATGGCAGCAACCTCTCCGATGGCGCTGTTCGATGCCATCGACTCCCTCGATACGATTCGTCTCTCCGGTGAAACCGCAGACAACTGGTACGTACAGGATGCCGTTGACGCGATGAATGCCGGAACGATGATCTTCGCCGGAAAATACAGTGAGCCGGATTACGAACTTCTGGTCAGTGAGAACTGTGATCTGGCCATTGAATCCACGATGATCCTCCATTCCCCGAAGGTACAGGAGATGATCGAGATGCTCGATATTCCGGTCTTCATCGACCGTTCCAGCTACGAATCCCAGCCTCTTGGCAGAACCGAATGGATCAAACTCTACGGTGCCATGCTGGACAAAGAGGAGGAGGCAGCCGACTTCTTTGCAAGTCAGGCAAGTGTTGTGGAAAATCTGAAGGATTTCCAGAATACCGAAAAAACGGTCGCTTTCTTCTATATTAATACGAGCGGAGCTGCCGTTGTGCGGAACCCGGAGGACTATATTTCCAACATGATCGAGCTTGGCGGTGCGCGCAACGCCTTCCGTGATCTCCAGGACGACAGCGGAAAAACATCCGTGCCGATCACGATGGAGCAGTTCTACGATACGGCCGAAGATGCGGACTACCTGATCTACAACGCAAGCATCGATTCCACCGTCAAAACCTTGGACGACCTGCTGGCAAAGGATTCCATGTTTGCCGATTACAAAGCAGTCAAAGAGGGCAACGTCTGGACAACCGAGAAATCGATGTATCAGGCAACCGATAAAATTGCACAGTTTACCAACGACATTAACCTTCTGGTAACGGGCGGCGATCCGGATCAGATGGTATTCTTAAGAAAATTATCCTGATGGAGGAACGTATGTCAGAGAAAAAAAATATGACAGGAAAAGAGAACAGTTTCCATATGGAAAACTTCCGGCGCCGTTCGCGGTATGCCGCTGTGTTTCTGGTGCTGATTCTGGCGTTCGCTGCCATCACCGTGCTGAATATCAATTCCGGAAACGTAAATATTTCGATTCCGGAAATTTTCCGGATTCTGCTGCGGCGGACCGGAGAGGGGAAAGAGTATAATATTATCTGGAAAATCCGCCTTCCGCGTATTCTGATGGCGGCAATCCTGGGCGGTGCTCTGTCCCTGTCGGGCTTCCTTTTACAGACTTTCTTTGAAAACCCGATTGCCGGTCCGTTTGTTCTTGGAATTTCCTCGGGAGCCAAAATGGTCGTGGCGCTGACCATGATCTTTTATCTGGAGTGGGCGCGCAATATCACATCTTACACGATGATTGTTGCAGCATTCTTAGGATCCCTTCTCTCCGTCGGCTTCATTCTGCTGATGTCCCGACGGATCAAAAATATGGCAGGACTTCTCGTCGGCGGTATTATGATCGGTTACATCTGCTCGGCGGTCACGGATTTTGTTGTCACCTTCGCGGAGGATTCCGATATCGTCAACCTCCACGGCTGGTCACAGGGAAGCTTTTCCGGCATGAGCTGGAGCAACGTAGCGATCTCTGCGGCTGTGATCGGCATCACCTTTGTCATCACGTTCCTGATGGCAAAACCGATCGGTGCATACCAGCTCGGTGAGGCGTATGCGCAGAGCATGGGTGTCAACATCAAAGTATTCCGCATCGCGCTGATTCTGCTTTCGAGTATTCTCTCCGCATGTGTCACCGCATTTGCCGGTCCGATTTCGTTTGTCGGCATTGCCGTCCCGTTCCTCGTCAAACAGAGCCTCGGCACATCGCGTCCGCTCGTCGTAATCCCGGGAACGTTCCTCGGCGGAGCCGTCTTCTGTATGATGTGCGACCTGATTGCGCGTATGGCGTTTGCACCGCTGGAGCTGTCCATCAGTACGGTCACATCGATCTTTGGTGCGCCGGTCGTCATTTTCATGATGCTGCGCCGGAAAAGGGGGTAAGAGAATATGAATGAATATTATTTTCATCTGGACCACCTGACGGTCGGCTATGATAAGAAGCCGCTGATCAAAGATATCTGCATCGGCATCGAAAAAGGCGAGATCGTTACGCTGATCGGACCGAACGGTTCCGGTAAATCAACGATTCTGAAAAGCATCACCCGCCAGTTAAAGCTGGTCGGCGGAAATGTGGAGTTTGACGGGAAAAACCTGCATGAGCTTTCGTTCCGCGAGTTGTCCACGAAGATGGCCGTTGTGCTGACGGAGCGCATGAAGCCGGAGCTGATGACCTGCCACGATATCGTGGCAACGGGCCGCTATCCGTACACCGGACGGCTCGGCATGCTGACCCGCGAGGATGAGGAGAAGGTCGAGAAGGCGATGCGCGCCGTTCATGCCGAAGAGCTCGGCGGCCGCGATTTCAACGCCATCAGCGACGGCCAGCGCCAGAGAGTGCTTCTTGCGCGTGCGATCTGTCAGGAGCCGGAGGTCATCATCCTCGACGAGCCGACTTCTTTCCTCGATATCCGCCACAAGCTGGAACTGCTCGCGATTCTGCGCCGCATGGCAAAGGAGAAGGGCATCACCGTCATCATGTCGCTGCATGAGATCGATCTGGCACAGAAAATTTCAGATAAGATCATCTGCGTCAAGGGCGATGCTATTTCCCATTTCGGCGCACCGGAGACAATTTTCCGCGAGGATATCATCCGCGAACTGTACGAGATTGACAATGGTTCGTTTGACCCGTGCTTCGGAAGCATCGAGCTGCCACGGCCGGAGGGAACACCGCGCGTCTTTGTCCTCGCAGGCGGCGGAACGGGAATCCCGGTGTTCCGGAAACTGCAGAAGGAAAATGTCCCGTTTGCGGCAGGCGTCCTGTATACGAACGATATCGATTACCAGCTTGCCCGCATTCTGGCGATGGAGACGGTAACCGAAGTACCGTTCCAGGAGATCAGCGACGAGGCATTTGCCCGCGCCTGCGAGCTGATGAAGAGCTGTGAACGTGTCATCGACACCGGCGTCCCGGTGGGCATGTGCAACCGCCGGATCGAAGAGCTGAGGGCAGAAGCAAAGCGGCTTGGAAAGCTGGCAGAGTAAAACAAAGAAAAATCCAATCAAAATCTCCTGTCTGGGAACGAAACAATTGTTTTCCGAACAGGAGATTTTCTTTTTGCAGCCATTGTAAAAACAGCAAAAGAACACGAAAAATGTAATATTAAATTGTGCGAAAAATTCACACAATTCAAGTCAAAAACCAACAGAGATTGACACTTAAAAAGTCAAGTGCTTTGTAAAATCTTTTGGCGAAATAACGGTTTTCTCTGTTATGACCAAAACACGCGTTCTGATTTCGCAAGATTTAAACACATGCTTTCCACACCGTTTTTCGTGGATAATGTGGATAACTCGGTGTATAACTTGTTTTTAGGCATGTTTTCGGTGGTTAACTATGTGGATAACTTGTGGACGGGATGTTTATAAAATTGGCCCGTGTGGAAAAAAACCGGTTTCTTTGTGCAATTTCGACAAAAAGAGGTTTTAAAGTTTTGCATGACTGACATGAAAGGTTTTTCAGATTTCAGAAAATATGGAAAAACAAAAAAAGCAGGCAGTTCTCCGTACAATACGAAGAATGCCTGCTTTTGCTGTATTCTATTCGAAAGAAGCCATCAGTGGCTGATCAGATATTTCTCTACCGAAGTCACACAGTTCGCGCCGTCGGCGGCTGCCGTGATGATCTGACGGAGCTGCTTCGTGCGGACATCGCCTGCGGCGAACACGCCCGGGCCACGACGGACATGATCAAAAAGGCCTGCCGCAAACTGGACGTCAACTTCCACGACTATCCGGCCCGCCTCTTGTGGCACGTCAACCCGCGCAATAAAAAGGCCCTGTACATCTATTACTTCGCCTGGCTCTACAGCAACAAAGGCGTCATCCTCGGCCGCCTCATCGGCCAGTCCCTGAAAAAAGAAGACATCCCGCCATCCTTCGTCCGCGCCATCGAAGCCGCCGGCCAGCTGGCAAAAGTCACAAAAGCCGTATAAACGCAGGCCGCAGTTCGCAGACGGCAGGCCGCCGCGGTCCGACGGACCGCATCGTAGGGGCGCGCACGTGGCACGCCCGCTTTGAATAATGGAAATAAACGCAGGCTGCAGTTCGCAGTCCGCAAAAATAGCCCCAATCGGGGCATTCGTAGGGGCCGACCTTTAACCTCTCAGACCG
>OKUO01000451.1_pt1 | contig 14515 bp, 8 predicted proteins | sample 1606481 | NCBI WGS metagenome assembly OKUO01 (sample SAMEA3882503, study PRJEB24775) | human gut metagenome | biome: human-associated habitat; feature: intestine environment; material: feces | place: Netherlands | collected 2009/2010
CGGTCATCGGCTGCTAATGAAACTTGCGTATACCCACAAAGGATACACGCAAGTATGACCGCATATAAAATGCGATAATTTCCCATTACAGATTCTTTGCAGTTTTTGCTGTTTCAATCATCTGCTTGATGGCTGCGATCTTCGCCTTTGACTCTTCAAGCAAGACAGGGTAAGCATCTTTTGTAAAGGCAAGAGTTGATGCTATCTTAGCTAATTTCATTGGATTCTTGTTAGTAGAAGATGCCTTGGTTGCAGCTTCTGCACCTTTCGCAGCCTCAGCGATAGAAACACCTTCTGCAGTTAGAGTTGCGCCCAACGCAACAAGTTCTTCTACAGTTGGTTTCTTGATGTTTACGTCTGTAACACCATCCTTCGTCTCGCCAATCTGACGATAATAAAGGTTTTGGAGTTGAGCTGATGACGCAACGGACTTTTTGGCTGCTTCGTAAACACCCTGTACATAGGTGTCAACATCTGCAACTCCAGTTTGCTTTGGCTGCTTAGAACAACGGTCGATACTTGCCTTAATGTCCTCTCTGGACTGACCGAAACAGAATGATACCGACATTATGAGCAATGCTGCGGTAACGAATAAAAATCTCTTCATCTTGTATTATTTTTTAAGATGACTGCCTGGCTACCACAGCAGGGTTAATTTTTTATTGGCGAATATACAAAATAAAAGAACGTGGAGCCAGTCTGTCACTCGTTCCACGATTCGTAGGCCTTCGCATTGCCCTGTCAGTCCGAAACGAGCAACGCCGAAAGCCCCACGTATGTGTAAGTATATAAATACCCTTTCTTGGCAACGGATGCGAAATGCAACCGAAGCCAATAAGGGCTGTATACAATACACCCATGAGACGTTTCTTGTTGCTTTGTTCTTGACTGACAAATGAGTTTGCGAAGTTCACGAATCGTCAAAATCAAAGCGTCAGATACGCCTTTTACTATGTATATGTCTGCCCAACCTCTACCCATCAGGGCTTCCGGTATGGATATAGACGTTACAAATGTAACACTTTTATCTCGGAAACCACTTTGGTTGGTTGGTAAAGTATGGTTTTAAGCTGTGATTTAACATTGTTAAATATAAATATGTCAAAGTTATCCACTTTGGCATGTTTTTACTTGCCAAATAGTTTGCATTATCAATGATTGTTCGTATCTTTGCAGCGTCAGTCCTCGCCAAGCCTCTTAACAATGCTCAAATCGTGCGAGGCGTTTTTTGTTTATACACATTTGAATATGGCGAACCTTATTCCCTTTACAAAACGGTTTGAATCTTCGGAAAATCTCGTTGATTTGCTTGAATCTCGAGGTTTACAGATTTATGATAGAAACAAAGCCATACAGTACCTTGACAACATTGGTTATTACAGATTGTCTGCTTATATGTATCCTTTGTTGAAGATGCCCAAAACAGCACATTTGTACAAGGAAGGGGCTACCTTCAAAAAGGTGATGATGCTTTATCGCTTTGACAAGAAACTGAGACTGCTCATGTTCAATGAGATAGAAAAGATTGAAATTGCTATTAGACGTGCGGTGATGCAAATAACAGCAGATATGACAGGCAATCCTTTTTGGCTTACTGACTCTTCTTATTTCTTGGATAGTTCCAAGTTTAATGAAACAATGCGAGCTATATCCAAGGAATATAGCAAATCTAAGGAGGAGTTCATTCTTCATTTCAAACGAACCTACTCAGAATCTTACCCACCATCGTGGATTTTAGGTGAACTGCTTACTATTGGAAATGTCAATGCCATTTATCGTAACATCAAACAAAATCGCATACGCAAACGCATAGCAAAACGTTTTGGGTTGCCTATCAATGTGTTTGAGTCTTGGCTCACTGTTATTGCTGTTACTCGAAATGCCTGTGGTCATCATTCAAGGGTATGGAACAAACAGAATGCTATTCAGCCAGCAATTCCCAATAGTCCAGAAGGAGAATGGATAACGCTGCCAACAGATACCATGCGTGCTTACTTTGATCTCTGCATCATCAAGTACTTTCTTAATGTTATATCCCCCAATAATGATATGCAATCCAAACTAACATGGTTGTTCATTCGGTTTCCCGAAATTGACTTAAAAGCTCTTGGCTTTCCGCAGGGATGGGAAACGGAACCATTATGGAGGTAATAACATGTGGAATGGCTACTGATCATTCACTCCCTTACATGGTTTTCTTTGTTTCCGTTTTATCATATTATGGGGTTGGTTCAAACGACCCCATCCCATCCATATCTATGTGATTTTTGATGTAATCGAAAGTTAAAAACGTTAAATCTTCATCCATTTCGTATCAATATAGAACCTATATTGCCACTTTTCTACCGTTTGGAGCGTATAGTATTAATAATCAACTAATAATAGATACTATGAGTAAAAATACTTATTTCTCTAAGAAGAATATATACTTTTCTCAAAGAAAATTGTTATATTTGCAGGCAAAAACATAAAATCTGAATAACTTATGGCATCTATTATTTCTATTGTACCCATTGTGTTGCTCTTCGTCTTGATGCTCGGCTTCAAGATGGCAGGACATAAGAGCGCCTTGTTGACACTCGTAGTAACTGTATTGCTGGCTCTTTTCGCCGCCTCTCCACTGGGGATGATAGCCCCGGAACATGCGGGGGACAGCATCCTCGCCCTGACGGGATGGGCTGTGGTGGAAGGTCTGCTGAAGGCGGTGTTCCCAATCCTCATCATCATCCTGATGGCTATCTATAGCTATAATATATTGGTGGAAAGCAAGCAGATTGAGGTTATCAAGAAACAATTCACTTCGATTACCGACGACAAGGGATTGCTCGTGCTGCTGCTCGTCTGGGGATTCGGCGGATTGCTCGAAGGCATGGCTGGCTTCGGAACGGCGGTGGCGATTCCTGCCGCCATCCTTATCGGACTGGGATTCAAACCCATGTTCTCGGCTCTGGTGTCCTTGGTCGGCAACACGGTGGCAACGGGATTTGGTGCCGTCGGTGTGCCTGTCACCACGCTCTGCAATGAGGTGGCGGAAAGCGGCTCGGCATCGGTGGCGCAGATTTGTGAGACATCGGCGTTCGCCATCATACAGTTGTCCCCGCTCTTCATAATCCTGCCTTTCATCATCCTTACCCTTACCGACAGGCATAATCTCGTCAAAAACCTTGTCATATCCCTTTGGGTGGGAATGATTTCCGTGGCGGTGCAGTTCGTCTGCGGCTATTATCTCGGTTCGGAGACTCCTGCCATCATTGGCTCTATCGCCGCCATCGCTGCCATCATCGTTTATGCCAAGGTGTTTGCGAGAAAGGGCAAGGTGCAGAAACAGGAGACCTTCACTTTCTCCGAGAGCTTCAAGGCGTGGAGCGTTTACCTCTTTATATTGGTGTTTATCTTGGTGTCGGGTGCGCTCTGTCCTCCAGTCAACGCCTTCCTGAAGACGCATTTGGTGAGTGCTGTTCATCTGCCGGTGCTGGGCAGTACCTTTAAGTTCGGTTGGATTTCGAATGCAGGGTTGATGCTCTTCCTGGGTGCTACGATCGGTGGATTGGTACAGGGGTTGAGTTTCAAGCGACTGATGGTCATCTTGGCCCGAACCACGGTGAACTTGCGCAAGACGGTGGTTACCATCTGTTCGCTGATAGCCTTGGCGAGTGTGATGAACTATTCGGGTATGATAACTTCCATCGCCTCGGGCTTGGTGGCTGTGACGGGTGATTTCTATCCATTGGTAGCTCCGATGATTGGTGCCATCGGTACCTTCGTAACGGGTTCTGATACTTCATCCAATATTCTCTTCGCCAAGCTCCAGGCTCATGTTGCCAACCAGCTCGGCATGACGGGCACTGATACTTTCTTCGGGGTGGAGGGAAGTCAAAGCAACTGGCTTGTTGCCGCCAATACCACAGGTGCCACGGGTGGAAAGATGATCAGTCCGCAGAGCATCGCCATCGCCACTGCCTCATGCGACATGGAGGGTAAGGACGGTGAGATCCTCCGTTCCGCCATCCCATACGCCTTGTTGTATATCGTACTGGGTGGACTTATGGTTTACTTAGGATGCTGATCTCTTGCCCGTAAATGTTTTTTTTGAAAGAAAAGTGTCAAAGTATCATTCTTGACTTTGAAACTTTTTGTAATACATTGACAGATAGATATATATAATAAATGAGACTTTTCGGATTTTGTTCCGAAAAGTCTCATAAAAGTATCATGGAAGTCTCATTTTAGGCTGCTTTATCTTTTTTTTACCAGATACTTCATTCCATCGGCGAAACGCTTGTGGTTCAGTTGCGTCATGTTAGCCAATTTTCGTCCGAATCCCATCAAACTGTTTACTTTCAGCGATGAACCTATCTGCTTTTTCAGAAAGTCGAAAATCTCGGCGGCCGTCATGTACTCACCTTCCTTCTCGTCGTCGGCAGGTTCGAAGTAGAGACGGAAATACTGGTCTATCGGCTGAACCACCTCAAACTGGCAGTTGCTCTGCATGATGAGCTTCACCTGCTCGGCGTCGAAATAACACTTCTCGCCATTGCCCAACGCCACAAGCGCCTGGGCGAAAAGCTGCTGGTGGTTGGGGCGGACACTCACGTCGATGGGGCCTGTCAACTCGATGCCGATGAAACGGCGGTTGCCGGATGGGTCGGTGAGGATGTCGTTCATGTTGCTCGTGGCGATGAAGGAGGCGAGGCGTGGAAACTCCATGGCGTGACTTCCGTACGGCGGCTTGTATTTCAGCGTAGGTAACTGGATAAGATTCTTCAGAAAACCCTGTTGCACCTGTGGTGAAATCTGGTTGAACTCGTCAAGATTGATGAGCATGAACTGTGCCATCGCCTGGTACACCTGTCGTTTCTCCGAGAGAATCAGGTTGTCACTGTAACCCCATTGCAGTTCGGGCGGCAAGAGGCGGCGGCAGAATGTGCTCTTGTTGAAGCCCTGTTTGGAGATGAGGAGCGGAGCCACCGAGTTGCCGTATTGGCGATGCGTGTATCCACGCCATTGGTCCACCATGCCGAGAAACCACGTGTAAAACCAGTCTGCCCAGTATGGATTGTTGGTGGGCACGGTGCGGGCCAAGGCACGGATGTGGTCCTTGCCGTCCCACTTGTTGTGGCACAGATAGAGATACTCTTCTATCGGATTGTAATTCTTGATGTAGTCCGACTCCAGAAAATTCCTCACGTCCTTGATGCTCACCCTTAGTCCAGCCAACTGTACTTCGAGCGTCATTCTTTTCATCACCCTCGGCTCCACAGGTCGGTATCCGTACCATCCTTTCTCCTTCGGCTGGTATTCCACGTATTTCATTACCGAGTTGTATCTGAAATGGTATTGGTTTCTCAACAGCAGCATCATGCTTGCTATGTCGTTTTTCTCGTCCTTGCAGTCCATGTCCTCGTTTCTTGCCTTTCCTTTCGCTTCGGGATCGGCTTGCTGGTCGGTGTCTTCCGTGCGGTAATGACAGTCTATCCTCATCGCCACCGCCTTGGCATTGTAATAAGGGTGGGCATCCAGCGTCATCATGAAACTGTTGTGTAGCGAAGGTTCGTTCGACATGGCAGAGGAAGCCTCGACGGAAGCAACCTGGGCGCCGATGGTGAGCGATGCCTTGACCACGGCTTGGTAGATGGGGTGGATCTGTTGGTAGGCGATGCGATAGAGCTGTTCCGCCTCAGGCTCGGAAGTAGGCAACTTGTCGTTCTGGTTGGTGAATTTTACCAGCACGATAACGCTCTTTCCGTCGGCACTTTCCAGTGCGGCAAAGGTGGAGGGCAGGATGGCGACCGAACGCTTCACGCCTTCCGTGCCGTCGGGGTCGGTGATGTTGTTGAACTTGAGGAGCAGGATGCCATTACAAACCTTCATCTTCAGGTTGCTGTTCTCGTCCTTCGCAAACTCGGCGGCAGGATAGATGTGCATCCATGTAGGCATGTCCTTGTAGAAACGGTAGTCTTCGTCGATGTAGGCGGCGTAGTCTCTGAATCGGGTTACGCTCTGCTTACTGTCGTCCTTGGCGATGCGCTCCAGTAGTTTCTCCATCGTCTTTGTGCTGACGAGGAGTTGCTTCTTATTGTCGTTGTGTACGATTGTAATCTTCATGATGTTTTTTTTGAAAGCTTGTTGGAAAATGAAAGTATAGTGCCCAAAAGTGGGCTTCCCATCTGGGCACTTGTTGCCCACTGCGTTGGCAGTGTGTGCCCGAGGCTTGTTCAGTCGATGCCCGAGGCTTGTTCAGTCGATGCCCGTCCGTCGGTCCGTAAGGGAACATGTGGTGGGCACGGAGAAACCATGGGTGGCAGGATTCTTCATCATATACTCGTGAAGTCGATTTCCTCGGCGAAGTACTCGAAATCCACATCCTTGTAACCGAAGCGAGCGAAGAGTTGCTTGATGTGTTCCTGCTGTTCGGGCACGAGTTTCAGTTGTCCCAGTTTATATCGGTAGTACTGTCCCTTGCTGCCGAGGTAGCTTCTCATCTCGGAGCGGAGCAGGGGAGCGTCCTTCAACTTCACCTCGGCAAAGAGCTTGTCGAATCCCCAGGCCATTTTCACGATACGCAGTGGGGCGAAGAACTCGCATTTTCCGTCTTTCAAGGCATTGGGGAAGATGGCATGGCCCCGCTTGGTGTCGTCGTTCTTGTAGAGCGAGGCGAGATAGTGGATACAGTTGTTTTTCATCGGACAAAGTTCGGTGAAGCAGTAGGTGATGATGCCTGGCACCTCGCCATACTCAAAAGCTTTTCTCAGCAGTTCTTTTTCGTCCATGTGTTATTGGGTATTAAGTTAATAATTGATTATCTTAATAACGTGGAAAATGGCAAAATGTTGCATCGAAAATGATATTTTTTCGCCAAAAATGCGACTTTTATGATACTTCTATGATACTTTTATGATACTTCTTATCATATTTCATGAAAAGTCTCATTGCCGGCAACTGATTATATATCAATTAGATATAACGATGCAGAATATCAAAAATGATACTTTGATACATTTTTTAAAAAAATAAATTATACGTACGTGTGGGCACGAACCATAATTGTAAAGAGAAAGAACGCATCCATTATCTATCGTGGTGAGCCGAATCTTTTCATTGCACTTCTTTCCAATCGACGAGGCCTTTTCCTTTGTCGTCCAGTTCCACGGCGAGGGCGATGACTCTTCGTTTGTCAGCCTTGAAAGGCTCGGTATATTGGTTGGCTTTTATCTGCTTTTCTGCGGCATCGACACCACCTTCTACAACAATCTTGATTTCTTGCGCTGTTTAATTTTGTGGCAATGCTTCGTGTTTTTTTATTTCGTGGGGCACGAGTAGACTATCTTTCCCCATTTGTATCCACTCTTACAATATTTTTCGTAATTTTTTCTGCAAAAAGTTTTATAGTTTCAATTATTTTCTATAAATTTGTAGGCAGTTAGTGGAGAAAATATGTAAAAACATAAGATTCGCTGCAAAAAGTCTCAGCGCACGCCGAGCCTTGATGTGAGGTGAAAGCCTTCATGATAGGAGTTGTTTAGGGTGGGTGAGACGCGACATATTGAGGCGTTTACTTGACGCTTTGTTCTTGACGAACTGAAACTTCGCAACTTTCATTATCCTGTCACGAACTAAGCAACGGTAGATGTCTACGGGTGTGATTTTATCACAGCCAATGGAGTATTGTACCTATATAATAAAATAGGTAGAATTACTCCATGTGGTGGTGTATATCATATCGGCGTGGGCTCTAGCGTTGTCTGTTCAACAGGATAAGGCAATGCGAAGGCCTCAGTTCGTGGGACAGACGACAAGCAGTTCCCACGCTTTTTTTATGTTCGTATTAACCGATAAACTAATCTGACTTGTAAATGGGGAGCAAGCAGGTCGCAAAGTGTTATTAATACGATGAATAAATGGTTGACAAAAGGCCTGAATGTTTTGTCCATGGCAACGCTTGTTGTGGGGATAGGAATGATTTGCTCTTGTTCTTGTGGAAAAATAGAAACACCTAATGATGTTAAATACCTTTCCGAATTTCAAGAAATAAACTTTGAAAGTAATGAAAATTGGTTGACTTCAGATAATCTATCTTTGTATGTAGATTATTCAACTTGTATGGCGCAAGCTTTGAAAACTTCTCCATTTTTTTCAGATATGATACCTTCTTTGACGGCTGCAACAAAGAACTTTTATTCAATAAAAGGTGATTCCATAAAGAAGGAAACTGGGAAGGTGTTTACTCTGCTTAGTAGTATTCAAGAAACTAATTATGCAGATATTTTGACGGCAGCTGAAAATATTGTTGAAGGAAATTCTGAAGGTGTGTTGTTGACAGATGGAGAGTATTATGAACCAACTGTTGCAAAAAGTCATGTTAATGATCCATATTTGAAAGATGTTTTTAGCAAATGGTTGAAAAAAGGCCATGATATATATGTTGTAGCAGAACCATATAAAGAGGCATATAATGGAAGTGTTTTTGACAAGAAGCGTTTTTATTTCTTGTTTACGGATTCTCGTGTACCTAATAATATATACGACAGAATTTTGCAGTGTGTAGATATGAAAAAATATCCGAATGTTGATATATATCATATGTCTGTTAGTCATCCAACAATAATGGCAGAAGGAACATACTCGAAGCCTGACGGAGACTTGGCTGCTATTGTAGACGGATATGGAAATTTTGAAATTCAAAACTGGAGTATTGATTGGAATAGTATCCAAAACATCTATCTAAATGCAAATGTGGATGAGAATGGAAATCCTTTGCCAACTGGTAAACCGGTAATTTCTGGATTGAAAATTGATAGAAACTCTTTTGGCTGCTTTAGAATTAAAGATATTGCATTAAAGGTTTATGATATCAATGAGCCTTATGCAGAATTCTATGGCAATAAAGTTGCAGGCTTAAAAGCCGTGAAAATGCAAAGTCCTTTGCAAGAAACAACAAATGTTTTTGCTTTGGACGAGAAAGAATTCAAGGCTCATAGCTTGGTCAATATCTTTTTAGATCCAGCCTTTAATGATGTATGTCTTGATGGTTCTCCATACAATTATACAAAAGTGGATATTTGTGTAAATGGGGTGGACTATGTCTTTGATAACTATTCGTCTATGTTTGATTTTCAATCCATAGATGTACCTGGACAGATGAATAGTTCTGTTGCAGAAAGTATTAAGCAATGCTTAACAGATCCATCTATCAAGAAGATGATGGATAATGCTTTAATTTATACAATTTATATTAAGAGTAATGAAAAATAGCTAAGAATATGAGACAGATTGCTACATTAAGTCAATTGCAAGATTTGCAAAATTCAACTTGGATTTATGCAATTGCAGTGTGTTTTATAGCCATTGCGATTGCTTATTTAGTGTCAAACATGATTGCTTGGCAAGGAGGAAATGATAAGTCATATGTCAAAAGAAGAGTTTGGTGGGTGATTATTGGTTTCGTCGCTGGACTTGGATTTTGGATTTATAATGACGTAGTTAACGTTCATCGCATTGCCAATGTTGGCTTTAAGCACATGTATTCACAAACCAATTTGCTGTGTTTGTTTGCTGTGCTTTTGGGGTATTTTGGTATTAGCTTGCTTATTATGACAACGCTATTTCGTAAGGCAAAGTTTGGTTCAATATTAGGCAAACAACGTAATAAATAAGGATTATGGCAAAGCAATTTTTTGTATTAGGTATCGGTGGTACAGGTATGAGGTGTATAGAATCATTGATTCATCTTTGTGCCATGGGAATGTTTGACAATACAGATATTCATTTATTAGCTTTGGATACTGATAAAAATAATGGAAACTTCTCTCGTCTGAAAGAAGTTAAGGAGGCATATGTCAAAGCAAAAGGTGTGGAGGCTTCTTCCCGTGTTGCTTTACAAGACACATTTTTTTCGGCTAATATAAAGTACTATGAGTTTAGTCCTAATTATGAGCATAAAAGTACTTTTAAAGCTGTTTTTGATTATAGTAATACTCAGTATAACCATAGTGAAGAGACTGATTTAGCAGATCTTGTTTTGGCAAAAAATGTTGAAGATTTTAATCTCCGCCATGGCTATCGTGCCCAAACCCATTTAGGTTCTATGATGATGTACCATTCCATCATTGAAGCAGCAAAGTCACCGACAAATAATGACTTAAAGTCTTTTTGGGGAGAATTGGCAAAACAGGCTCAAACGGGTAATCCTAGAGTGTTTATCTTAGGGTCTGTTTTTGGCGGCACAGGTGCCTCTTCTATACCTATTATACCCCAAGCTATATCAAAAGCTGCTGAAATTATGACAAATGGGGCCGTTAATGTTTTTAAGAGTGCGTATTTCGGATCAACATTGTTGACAGCCTATTTTTCATTCAAGGCACCTTCTAGCAACGAGTTGGTCAACCAAAAAGTAATAGCTACAAGTGATAAGTTTGCTCTTAATTCACAGGTCGCTATGATGTTTTATGAGGATGATTCAACGGTAAAAAGTACTTACCAGAAGTTTTATATGATGGGCACTGATAGCTTGAGCTGGGATCCGATGGCTAAAGACAGAGATAATATTTCGGCGACCATCACCGGTGGAGAAAAACAGAAAAATGATTCTCATTATATTGAACTTTTAGCAGCTTCTTCTGCGTTAAGTTTCTATAATGAGAATGGAAGTGTATTGGCAGTCAATAAGCAAAATGTTAAGACTGATTATGAGTATCGTGCCATTAATAATAATGGAAAATTTGACTTCCAAGATTTTGTGGGACAACAAAGAGCTGAGGAGTTTGCCAAAAAGTTTGGCCTATTGATAGCATTTTCGTTGTTCTGCAATGGAACGGATGATTTCGTAGAAAGTGTTCGTTCTGGTGGTGTAAAGGAAATCCAAGAGTTTTTGGATATTAATGTAAATCAGGTGCTGGCTTTGAAAGAATATTTCAATTTGTTCTTTGTTAGGGTAAATGATAATGGGACTCTTTCTGAGGGATGGTTAAAGCAGATTCATCGTTCAGCTTGTGGAGGCGATAATTTCTTGTTTAATGCAAGTCTTTTCTCTCCATCCGATTTGAAGAGTTTAATGAAGTTGTCTTGGAACAAGAACTTATATAGAACAGAGGGAATTGGCAAAGATAATCATTATTCTACTGGTATTTTTGGTTCAAAGTTTGATTCTTTCAAGAAGCAGTTCTTGCTTACACGTGACAAAGATTCCTCTTGGAAAAATATAACGAATAATGGGGAACAACTTAATAAGTTAATTTACGATACATTGTCTTCACTTTATAATTTCAAATAAGAAAGGGCTATAATATGTCAAAAGCATTGTTGATAAAAAGTTATACGGATATAACTACAGGAACTCAAGGTCAATGGAATGGGTTGACTATGGCTCGTTCTTATATTCAAGGAATTGAAACTGGAAAAATCTTACAGAATTTATCAGCAGATAAATTAGGAAGTTTAATTTCTGGTGTCCCAACTCCATGGGCGCGTGCTAAGTTGTTTAAGTTTGCCCTGCAGACTTTAGCAGCTCCTGATCCGAATATTCAAAAGTCGGGGTTGCAACAGTATTATGAGTTGTTGTTGGGAGAATGGAAAGGATTGTTAGCTGTAATTGCTTTGTATCCAGATAGAATCCGATTTTCCCAACCTGTCGTTATGGATGCGAGGGGCGATGATTATGATATAGCGTCTGCCTTTGGAAGAATGCTGTTTGAAGACAAAGATGTATGGAGTAACCAAGACTTACTACAAAAAGATCCAGCTACTCAGCCATTCATTCAATTGATTTATTACAGGAATCATCTTGTTGGTGGAACTTCACCCTTAACTGGCGTCTTTGCTGGCATTTCGTATGATAATTTAGGAAGTGATGCCAGTGATATAAATTGGTATAGAGACGGTAAGTTTGAAGATCCTACTAATTACTTGGATCAAGAACAAGTGCAAAAGGTATATCTTTTTGTTAAGAATCTTAATGGGAATCTTGCTGATTTTGAGAAGAAAATTAATTCTCAACGCGGTAATAAACCTAACGTAGATTTGAATGGATTTAAGGATATGAGTCGTGATTGGGAGCAAAAATTATTAAGTCGCGGTGGAAATAACCTTCGTGACAAAGGACCTATTGCAAAATATTCAAACTTAGAATGTCCATTTTCAATCTTGTTTGATAGTAATGTACCTGTTTATTTGAAGCCTGATTATACCTTTACTTATACTAATAATGGAGAGTATCAGTTAATTGGTGATATCCAAAAGTTATTGAGTGAGGATAAGTATGTAATAGGATTTCAAGAAGATGCTGCGGCAAGACCAAAACTTTCAGATGCTCCAGTCTTTTATTTGTCTGTCAAGGATTTGAAGGATGGTAGTGTTAGCTATTTTTCTTTACCTTTGTCAGAAAAAGGAGTAGATATCTTCAAAAATAGTCTTTCTGGTTTGTTGGGCTATTCTGAAGGTAGTAATACGTCTTTGACTGGAGTTATTACCGATGCTGGTCAATTGGCTGTAACATTGATTGTCGAAATCGATGGTCAAAAGGTTACTTTAAATACTCGCGAGTATGAAATTGATTGGATTACCGATCAAGGAAGAGTTATTATGTGGCCAAACTTCGTTTCAGAAAAATGGAATAAGTATTATCTGTACTCAGAGTTCACTGCTGATGCCAAGGAGCAATTCTTGCCTATATTTAAATGGGGTGGTGAGTTCTTGAAAAATATTGATGGAGAGTTTTGGACAGGAGATTATGAACCAGCTCCAGATCAAGAAAAACTTGTGGATGTAAAAAAGTTAGTTACTTATCCTGCAGGGCAAGGTGAAAACTTGCCTAAGTATAATATCGTAGGGGCAGACAAACCTTTAGCAGGTCTTTCTGTTTCTGTTAAAGATACAGGCAAGGAAGTACATGCTGGCTTCTTGATTTTTAGACCTCAAGTTATTGAGGATAGAAAAGCTTTCGAAATGAGGGGAACTGCCACAGTCGGCATCGACTTTGGTAGTAACAATACTTGTGTCTATTATAATGAAGACAACAAAGGTGCTACTCCTGTTCATTTTGAAAACTACCGCTCTGTATTAGTTGGACGGGAGAATAATGACCCGAAAGCAATAGCGGAAAATAATGAATTATTATTCTTTACGAATTACTCTTCGAATAATGGACAGACAAAGTCATGGCTTCATGAGCATGATAATCGCTATAATTGTTATAATGAATCTTTAGAAGTCGCAGGTGGTGTTCCAGTAAACCGTCCAAATGTTCTAGTAAAGAAAATGGATCAATATGAGATTACAACCCAAGCTGGTATCTTGCATTATAATATGAAGTGGTTGGACGATGATAAAGGTAAGCAAAAGAAGGGCGCTTTTTTGAAATCTATATGGTTGCAAACATGTGCTTATCTTTATACTAATAAGATAAAGCCTACAACGTTGGAGTGGAGTTGTCCTGGTTCGATGATGGAGGCAGACATCAATGAATTGGATAAAATTTACAATAGTCTCTGTAAGTTAACTCCAATAGTTGGTGCTAAGACGACTTTGGCATATCATCAGAATGCTGTTACGGAAGCTGAGGCTGTATGCTCTTATGCTCTCTCGCAGAACTTCGGACTCAATAGCAACAATATGTTCTTGGGTATTGATGTTGGTGGTAGCACCAGTGATATACTTTTGCTTGCCAAGGATTCCGATAATGGAAATCAAGCAACGCTTTATAGAGAAAGTTCTGTTCGTTTAGCAGCGGGAGTATTCTTTAATGCCGTTATTAAGTCAGACACGTTCAGACAGGCATTGTTGTCTTTCCATGAAGGGCATAAGACCAATGTGTATGTGTCGAACATAAAAGAAATATTAACAGAGCCGTCAAAGGCACCATATTTTTTGAATAGTATCTTTGACCAGTTAAAAACGACAGAAGATTATGAGGAGTTCTATAGCTCGATAGATGTAAATGCAAAATTTGTATTTACGATACCAGCTTATGTAACCGGTATGCTGTTGTACTATTCTGGTATGTTGATTGGTAAAACTATTAAGGCTGAGCATTTGGAACGTATTTCAAGAGTTGATGTACTATCTTTTGGTAAGGGTGGAAGACTTTTTCACTGGTTGCTAAATTCTGCAGGAGTTCGTGCTACAAGAGAATACTATGCTGACTGTCTCAATGCTGGTGTCAGAATGGTGGTTGGTAAAGAACTAGATGTTGTTTATCGTGATGAGATAGCAGAAGATAACAAAGCTGAAGTTGCCAAAGGACTTTGTGATCCAAAAGAGTTGGAAAAGAAGGCTTTTTCTTCAGAGTCTGACATCTGTGGTGAGTCTGGAGTCAAATATATTATGGCTAATGGTGCACCCAAAGAATTGCAAGCAGAAGATGAGTTAACTGGGGATTATTTTGCAAATGAAATGAACAATTTTGATTTCTCAGGCATAGAGAATTTCGAGAAGTTTATGAATATCTTCTTGGATTTTGTCAGTGTAAAAACTCATTTGTATCCGCAGGCAGATAATGCATTGAGAAGTGATTTGGCTGACT
>OKUO01000452.1_pt1 | contig 14497 bp, 12 predicted proteins | sample 1606481 | NCBI WGS metagenome assembly OKUO01 (sample SAMEA3882503, study PRJEB24775) | human gut metagenome | biome: human-associated habitat; feature: intestine environment; material: feces | place: Netherlands | collected 2009/2010
CAACTATTGCGCCGCCCCAGCCGGCAGGGCCTCCTCCGCCGCCCATGAAAGGTGCGGTATGCTGCACATGGCCGCTCTTTTTGCACTGGCAGTCGGCGATATCGTCGAGCCACTTGCGATAAAATTCCCTGCAGTCGAGCAGCAGCATTGCCGTCTCGGCGCAAAGCTGACCGTCACCGGTGTAACCGAGGCGCTCGAGATGCGGACAGTCGGAGGGCACGCCGCAATGCATATTGCAAAGCTGAGTCCTGATATATGCCGAATAGAGCCAATTGAGCTGCTCGTTGTCGCTCTCAAACGACGAAGTCTGCAGGCAGTCGGCGTGGACGACATCCACTCTCAGCGGCTCTGCGCCCTCGACCTTGAAATATCTGAAGCCGTGCCATGTGAAATGCGGCGTATACTCCCGCTCGGTGCCGTCGGTGATGAATTCATCCTCCTGGAAGCCGTCACGGAACGTGACCGTCTCACGCCATTTATCCTCAAGCTCCTCGGCGTAGCTGACTTTGATCCTCTTGTCCGCCTCTTTGCAGGCAAAGACCGCGTAGCCGACAGTGTTTTCGCCGGCGTCATATATTTTCGCATTCCCCTCCTCGCCGACGAGCGTGGGAGTAAGGCTGCGTATGACCTTGTCGCAGGGTGAATCCTGAATATAAAACTCCGTCTCGGGCGGCTCTATTTCTCTGCCCCGGCCGAGCTGCCGGTGCTGTAATAGCCGAAGCCGAATGGCCCGAACCCGAAGCCGCCGCCCGCAAAGCCGTTCATATCAAAGCCCTGCGGATAGAGCGAGTAATCATGCTTCTCCCCCGCATAGAGGTTATTCGCCGTCACGAATCCTTCGGCGCAGAGGGTTTTGCCGTCGCTGACGACGCTGCCGCTCGCCTTGTTGATTATGTAGCAGAGCTTCGGGGTGCCGAAATCCACGTCGCCCTCGGAGCTCTTTTTGCCTTGATGATAATATCCGCCGCCGAGCATGACGGCAAGGGTGTTTTCGCCGTCAATGAGATACTCGGAGATATCGTATCTCATGCAATAGGTGCGGTAGCTCATCTTATCCTTTATCGGGTAGGTGAGCTCCTTCATGTCGCGGTAGTTATAGCTTGAAGCGTTCGGGGCAAAGAGATCGTCGCTGACCTTGCGCCCGTTGATATATAGCTTGAAGCAGCCGAGACCGCAGATAGTTATTTCCGCTTTCTCGCCCTTGACGGCGGTGAAGCTGCGCCTGAAAAGCGGCGCTGAGCTCATAGGGTCGCTCTCGATCCACTTTGCGTTATTGAATACGGCGGTGTGATTCATGATCATTCTCCGTTCCGAAGCTCCTCAAGGCGCTTGTTCCATTGCTCCCACTCATCCATGAGCGCAAGCTGCGCCTCGGTCAGCTCCTCGATTTTTTGGGTATACTCAATGACCTGCTCATAATTTGCGGAGACCTCGGGCGACGACAAAAGCTCGTTTGCCTCGGCTATCTCGGCGTCAAGGCGGTCTATCTCCGCCTCACCGCGGCGGATCTTGCCGCTCAGGCGGTTTATCTCGCTCTCACGCTCCTTGCGGAGTTTATAGGCATTCTGCTTCGGCTGCGCCTTTTGCGGCTTCTCCTTGGCCTGAGCCAGCGCAAGCTCGGCGTAGTCGCTGTAGTCGCCGTCGAACTGCTCGAAGCCCTCAGGCTTCATGCGGTATATTTTGGTTGATAATTTATTTATAAAGTAACGGTCGTGCGACACGGCGATTATCGTGCCGTCAAAATCCTCGAGCGCCGCCTCAAGCACCTCCCTCGACGGGATGTCGAGGTGGTTGGTCGGCTCGTCGAGCAGCAGCACGTTTGCGCCGGAGAGCATCAATTTCAGCAGGCAGAGCTTGGCTTTTTCGCCGCCGCTGAGCGCGTCGACATTCTTAAATACATCGTCGCCTCTGAAAAGGAAAAGCGAAAGATAGCTGCGGACCTTGGTCTCGGTGAACACCCTGTGCTCATCCCATATCTCATCTATCACGGTCTTGCCGCCTCTGAGGCTCTCAAGGCTCTGGTCAAAGTAACCCACCTTGACATTTGCGCCGAAAGCGAAGCTGCCGCCGTCCGCCGACATACGCCGCATCAATATACGCAGAAGCGTTGTCTTGCCGCAGCCGTTTGCGCCGAGGATGAACACCCGCTCGCCCTTATACACCTGCATTTCGCCGCCCTCAAAGAGCCGCTTGCTGCCGAAGGACTTTGAAAGCCCGCTGACGGTGAGCACGTCGTTGCCCGTCTCGCACTCCGGGGTGAATTTCACGCGCATCTTGGCTATCGTCGGCTCGGGCACGACCAGCTCGGCCTTTTTGCGCTCAAGCATTTTGCGCTTGCTCTCGGCGGTGATGAAATTCCTCTCCCTTCCGAATGAGCGCTGCTGCTCGATTATGCCCTCAATGCGCTTTATCTCCTCAAGCTGATTCTCGTATTTGCGCCGCTCGCTCTCGAGCCGCTCCTCTTTGAGCTTCAGATAGGTCGAATAATTGCCCTTTGCGTGGTGGCAGTGATGATTTGACAGCTCCACGGTCTTATTTGTGACCTTGTCAAGGAAATATCGGTCATGCGAAATGACCATGACCGTGCCCTTATATGCTGTGAGGAAGCTCTCAAGCCACTCGGTGCCCGAAATATCAAGGTGGTTGGTCGGCTCGTCGAGCAGCAGGAGCTGCGCCCCGCTGAGCAGCAGCTTGCACATACTCAGCTTCGACTTTTGACCACCGCTGAGTTTATCGCAAGTGAGGGTGAAATCCGCCTCGGGGAAGCCGAGACCGATGAGCGCCGCCCTCGTTCGGCTGCGGTAGGTCAGCCCGCCTTGTGACTGATACCGCTCCTGAAGCTCATTTTGCCGCTCGATAAGCTCGTCACGCATATCGCTCTGAGTGTCAATGCGCTGCGCCACGCTCTCAAGCTCATGCTCGAGGCGCATAAGCGGCTCAAAGACCGAGAGCGCCTCGTCAAGCACGGTACGCACCGAGCCGTGGCAGGCATGCTGCTCCAAATAGCCGACCTTCGTCTGCTTTGAGACGAACGCCCCGCCCTCGGTCGGCTCAAGCTCGCCCGTTATGACCTTAAAGAGCGTAGTCTTGCCCGTGCCGTTTGCGCCGATGAGTCCGACAAAATCGCCCTCGTTGACATCGAATGAAACATTTTCAAACAGCACCTTACCGCCGAAATCGACTTTTAAGTTTTGAATACTGACTACAGACATTTGTTAAATTCTCGTTTCTAATATTTCTGCCTCGCCCGTAACGGTGAAGCTGCCGCTGCCCGCCGGGAGGAATATGCTGCTGCCCTTCTCTAACTCTATCGTCTCGCCACAGCTCGTCAGAGAGCCGCTGCCGCTGAGCACAAGCAGCGAAACAAACGAATCCTCGCCCGCTTCGCCCTCAAAAACGCCGCTGATGTTGTCTTTCCACACCTTAAAGAGGCTGCATTCGGCAAGCTCGTTCCTGCCGATGCTGTAAAGTCCGTTAGCTTTACAAAATGAAGGTTGAGTATATTTTTCACGTTTCGTGACGGCAAGAGCATCTGCAACGTGCAATTCCCTTGGTTTACCGTCATTTCCGAGCCTGCCGTAGTCATAGATACGGTAGGTGGTATTGGAGCTTTCCTGCACCTCGGCAAGTAGTATGCCTTTACAGATAGCGTGCAGGGTGCCCGACTCGATAAAGAAGAAATCGCCGGGTTTCACCTTGACTTTTGCCGTATAATCGGTCAGAGTGTTGGTTTTTATCGCTTCCTCAAACTGCTCCTTGCTGATGCTCTCGTTAAAGCCGAGCAACAGGTGGGCATCCTCGTCGCAATCTATGATATACCAGCACTCGGTCTTGCTCTGACCCCTGCCCGTAAGCTCGCAATACTCCTTTGTCGGGTGCACCTGCACCGAGAGATCGTCGCGGGCGTCGATAAATTTTATCAGAATGGGGAAATCCTCAAACCTCTCGGCATTGCTGCCGCAGAGAGCTGGGTCACGCTTCAGCACCTCGGTGAGGGTCTGACCCGCGAATTCGCCGTTGACAACGGTGCTCTCGCCCGCCGGGTGGCATGAGAGCATCCAGCCCTCGGCGGCATTCTTTTTATCGGTCACGACATGATACTCGTCGATGAGCTTCCTGCCACCCCATATAGTTTCGGAAACATAGGGTTTTAATATAATGGGATACATCAAATTTTCCTCCGTATTATCTTATTCTGTATTATTTTATCATATCAGTCCAATAATTTCTATAGTATATTTACGGGAGGACGAAAAATATGGAAAAATATTTGAATGCCGCCAAGGTTTTTTACTACGGGAAGATAAGAAAGCCCGTAAAAACGGCGGACGACGCCTTGGTGGAGCAGATACGGGACACCTACGCCCGCCTGCTCGGAGCATACAACCGCTTTGAGATGGAGAGCAACGAGGATCTGCTGGACTCGGTGATATACGAGATACAGTCGCTCAAGGCGCTCTACCGCTACCTCATCAAAAAGGCGCAGCGCGAGGGCGTTAAATGCAGGGAGATAAACGTATACGGCAGGGAGGTAATATAGAATGAACGCGGTTTTTATAACGCTCGCAGTCATATGCGCAGCAAGCGTACTTTGGTGGATGATAAAAAGCGAAAAGGGCGCGACCTGCTTCGCCGTCTCGGCGCTGCAAGGGCTTGCCGCCGTATTTGCCGTCAACTTGGCGGGCCTTGTCACGGGGATAACGCTCGCCGTCAACTGGTACACGCTCGGCACGGCGGTGCTGCTCGGGCTACCTGGGGTGATAACCGCCCTCGGGTTAAATCTTTTATTGCTTTGACCTTGTTTTTTGGCGCATAATTTGGTATTATTGCTTCAGGGTCGCATTCAGCGGCAAAGAAGGAGCGATAATATGAAAAGCAAGATACTCAGGAGCCTCTTATTCGGCTTCGCTGCGCCTTGCCTTGCGGCAATGGGCACTCCGCAGAAATCCAAATCGGACAAATTCAAGAGAGAAGCACCCGCTCCGTTAAAATTCGGCAGCGACGGCAAGTTTCGCATACTGCACCTGACCGATATACACGACGTCGACCCCGACATGGACGACGACGCCGACCGCAAGATCCCCCTCGCCCGCGATATCGAGACGATAAATACTATCGAGAAGTGCCTTGACATCGCAAAGCCCGACCTCGTGGTATTCGGCGGCGACAACATAAGCGGCTATTGGCAGGAATTCACCTATGACTACATCGAAAAAACTATCAAAAAGATAGTCACGCCGATAGCTGAGCGCAATATTCCGCTGGCGATAGTATTCGGCAACCATGACGGCGAAGCGGGCTTCCACCGCGAATTTCAAATGCTGATCTACTCGGAATACGAGAATTTCCGCTCAAATTTTAACGACGCCGACGTTTACGGCTGCGGCAACTGCTGCCTGACTATAAAGAGCAGCGACGGCAGCAGGGATGCTTTCGGCGTTTGGCTGATCGACTCAAACGACTATGTCAAGCGCTCAGACGGCTCATTCGGCTATGACAGAGTTCACGTCGATCAGATAGAATGGTATGAGCGCAGAGCCGCACAGCTGCGCGAGGCAAACGGCGGAGAACCGCTGCCGTCGATCCTGTTTCAGCATATGCCCGTGCAGCAGGAGCTGGATATGCTCACTGAGACCGCCGAAAATGGTGAAAATGTTATTGACTGCGGCGGCAGGCTGTTCTCATTCGGCGATAAGCTGATAAGCGGAAGGCTGCGTGAGCGCCCCTGCCCGCCCGATGAATCCCTCGACGCCCACGATCAACTCGAGAGCTGGAAGCGCATGGGCGATGTCATCGCCGCATTCTTCGGCCACGACCACGTCAACGATTTCCACATCAATTGCGACGGCATCGACCTCTATCAGACCATCGGCTGCGGCTACTTCACCTACGGGCGTGAGCACGGCGGCAGGCTGATAATTCTTGATGAAAACGACCCTCGCAGGCTCGAGACCGAGACTATCGAGATCCCCCGCATGACAACGACCGAAATTTAAGAGCATATATGCAAATGAGCCGCCGCATCATTTGATGCAGCGGCTCTCTTATTCTATTCAGGCAAAGAAGCCTTTCACTTCACTTGCGACAATACGGAAAAGGCAGCGTATCATCGGCCAAAGCATATTTTTGAACGAGAGAATGGTATTCTCGCTCAGGGCGATCGCTCCGCTCGGCTCGGGTTTGTCGCCCGATCTGTCGGTGCTGCAGCTCGAGAGCCACGAGATCATGCCGTCTGGGTATGTAAGGTCGATCTTATTTCCGTTGCCGTCAAAGGTCTCCATATTGTAGTATTTGCCGCCGTCACTCGTGAACATATCGTTGAGCACGGCAAACCAAACGTGGTGATTGCTCGAGGTCGGCGTGCCGTCGGGGTAGCAGACCTTGCCGAATATCGAAATGCGGCAGTCGCTCTTAACGGCGGATATCGCCATGAGCTTATCCCAGATATCGGAGGTGTAGGTGTAGTAGCCCGCAAGCACATCATATCTGCTCGCCGATATCCATATGGGCATCTGAGTGAGGGTGGAAAGCTCAACGGTGGTGAATTCATGCGCCGGGCACATGGGGAACGCCGCCGCAAAGAAGCGGGGATAGCTTGCAGCCATCTTCAGCGTCATTTTGCCGCCCATCGAGAAACCGCCGATATAAATACGGCTCGTGTCGATATGCTCGGAATTCTTTGCGATGAAGTCGTCAATGGCGGCCTTGAGCGGAACTATGAGCTGATTTGCCCAATAGAGGCCGTCCTCCTCGCGGGAGCGCGCGACAAGCAGGAAAGCGCCGCCCGTGCCCTTGAATCTGCTCTGCATTTCATCACTCGCCCAAAGCGGGAAGTTGCTTCTCTCTATCTGAGCGCCCGGCTCCGCACCCTCGGTCATGCCGTGCAGCAGGACGACAAGGGGGTATTTGGTGCTGTCATTCTCGCCGACGGGCGAATAGGACATATAGTCTATGCTGTAGCCGTCCGCAACGGGGCCTTCGCCGGCAACAAAACGTGCCTTGAGAGCCTCGATGTCGGGCGCGGAATCCTCCGCAACGGCAAAAATGCAGCAGGAGAGCGCTATGACAAGCGCAAGAATTACGCTTAAGAATTTTTTCATTTTGTGCCTCCAAAGCATAAAATTAAATCAGATAAACAAAGACAATGCCGAATATTATGCCGCCGAGGAAGCCGCCTGCGTGCTCCCTGCGGTCAATGGGATTCGTCAGCATTCCGATAACAGCATATATCAGCAGCAGCACTATCAGCACAGCGGGCACGGGCGAGAAAAACAGATCCCGCTCCTTCAACGCCATGAGCAGATAGGTCGCTATCATGCCGTAAATGCCTGTCGAGGCGCCCTCGCCATCGTCAAACTTAAAGACGAAAGCCATTATGCACGCCGAGCAGAATGCCGAGAAGAAGAAACAGGCAAGCATCCTACCGCTGCCGAGGGTCGAGCCTAAAGCACAGCCGACTATCAGCAGCGCGGCGGTATTGAATACGATATGGGCGAGCCCGACATGCAGGAAAACCTGGGTCACGAGCCGCCAAACCTGCCCCTTCTTTATCTTGGTGCAGGACATTTTCAGCGCCTTGGTAAGGGCGCCGGTCTTGTCACCGTCAAGGATATGCTGCCTGCTGAATTTGTCGACCCCTTTGGGGACAAAGACAAAGGTATCAAGAATAAAGCAGATATCAATAACAGCGGCAAGGATGATCGCAGCGAGCATATCAAACAGCTCCGTTCAATTTACTTAGCCTTTGCTTCTTTTCTCTTCGCAATGGCGGCGGTGACCTTGGGGTAAACCGCCTTGACTATGAAGTATGCCGCAACCGCCCAGATAGCGCCGGAGACAAGGCCGCCGAGCACGTCGGTGCAGTAATGGACATGGACATAGATCCTGGTGAAGCCGATGAGCAGCGCAAGGATTATAGCGGGGATAGCCCAGGGCTTATCTTTCTTATCGAGGGTGAGCATAAGCGCCAGCGCGGGTGCAAAGCTCGATGAGGTGTGACCCGAGGGGAAGGAATAGCTGGTCAGCTTGTCGACATAGCCGGGGAAATGATATTGCTCAGCCCATTTTGCGGCGAGAGCGGGGTATTTGCTTATGCCCTCCCAGTCAAGGAGGTTATAAGGTCTGGGTCTTGCAACTAAGTTTTTGATGATAAGGTTGTTGCCGACGCCCATGAGAGCCATTGCAACGAGCATGACTACGCCCGCCTTACGGGTCTTTTTGGGTATAAGCATCAGCAGCGAGAAGATTATCCAAAATGCGCCGTCGCCGAGGTTAGTGATGAATACAACGATGGGGGTGAGCCAGTCGGCCCAGATATGTTCCTCCACAAAGTGAAAAACAGACAGGTCAAAATTGAGTATCGCTTCCAAAGTATCATCCTTTCTTCATTTTTATATATTATCGCCGTTATTGCCGAAAATTGCAAGGGGTATTTCCGAAAAAGTTGTGAAAATTACAAAAAAGACTGCGCCGATAAGCGACGCAGCCTTTAATAAAGCCTTGATGATTTAGATTATTTCTTTGCTTCCTCTGCGGCGGCTTCAACCTTGCTGCCCTTGCGAGAGAGGACAACATTGGTGATGATGCCGAGGATGAGGGCGCAGGCGATGGAGGTGAGGGTGACCTTGCCGAAGGAGATGGTCAGGCCGCCGATACCCGCAATAAGGATAACGGAGACAACGAAGAGGTTTCTGTTATCCTCAAGGTCGACCTTCTGGATCATTTTGAGACCGCTGACTGCGATGAAGCCGTAGAGAGCTATGCAGACGCCGCCCATGACGCAGGAGGGAATGGAGGAGAGGAAGGTTGCGAACGGGGAGATAAAGGCGATGATTATCGCAAGAATTGCGGTGGTGATGATGGTTGCGACTGAAGCGTTGCCCGAGATAGCGACGCAAGCGATCGACTCACCGTAGGTGGTGTTCGGAGCGCCGCCGAAGAATGCGCCGACCATGGAGCCGATACCGTCGCCGAGGAGGGTTCTGTGGAGGCCGGGCTCAACGAGGAGATCTTTCTCAACGATGGAGGAGATATTCTTGTGGTCTGCGATGTGCTCTGCGAAGACAACGAATGCGACAGGCACATAAGCCACTGCAACGGCAGCTATGTAGGAACCGCTGAGCTCGCCGAAGCCGCCGAATGCCTCAAAGAAGGTGAAGTCGGGCACCGCGAAGAAGGTGTGGAGGCCTACGCCATCCTTAACAAGTGCACCGAAACCGCTGAAGTCGATTATTCTGAGAGCGTCGTTTCCGGTCTTGATGCCGATAGCGGTGAGCACCGCTGCAACCGCATAGCCGGAGAGGATGCCGATGATGAAGGGGATGAGCTTTGTCATCTTCTTGCCGAATACGGAGCAGATCATGGTGACAAAGAGAGTTACGAGGCCGCATATGATAGCTACATACACGCTTGCGGTGGGTGCGCCGTCAACCATGTAGGAGCCCTTCTGGAGGTCGCCGATAGCATTGCCTGCGAGCGAAAGACCGATTATCGAAACGGTGGGGCCGATAACCGCTGCGGGCATGAGCTTGTTTATCCAGTCAACGCCTGAGACTTTAACAGCGATAGCAATAACGACATAAACGAGGCCTGCGAAGATCGCACCGATCACAAGGCCGAGGTAGCCGAGCTGAACGGTAGTCGCGCCTGCAAAAGCAGCAGCCATGGAGCCGAGGAACGCAAAGGATGAACCGAGGAAAACGGGGCTCTTTTTCTTGGTGAAGAGGACGTAAACGAGAGTACCCATACCTGCGCCGAGCAGAGCGGCAACAGTGCTCATCCTGACCTCGCCGCAGTCATACACATTTGATGTGATCATCGGCACGGCGATGGTAGCCGCCATGATGGCGAGCAGCTGCTGGAATGCGAAGACGATCATTTGACCGAACTTCGGCTTTGCATCAATGTCGTAGGTTAATTTCATATATGTGACCTCCTAAAAATAATTACCCATATCTATATCAACGCGGTGCGTCAATATTCACTTTTGCCAGATGGAGACGCTGACCTCTTCATCGAAAGGCGGGGTCTTGACCACTATCACTTCGCTGCGTGAGGTCGGCACATTCTTGCCCACATAGTCGGCGACTATCGGCAGCTCCCTGTGCCCCCTGTCGATGAGGGCGGCGAACTGGATCTTAGCAGGTCTGCCGAGCGAGATTATCGCATCCATGGCTGCCCGAGCCGTCCTACCCGTATAGAGCACGTCGTCAACCATTATGACCGTCTTGCCGCTGACGGAGAAATCTATTTTAGTCTCATTGAGCCTCGGCTGGTCGTCGTCCTCGCTGAGGTCGTCGCGGTAGAGCGTGATATCAAGGTAGCCTATCTCGACCTTTGCGCCGAGCGACCTGACCCTTGCCGCAAGGATATCCGCGAGCGGAGCGCCTCGCCGCATTATGCCGACGATGCAGAGCTCCTCGCCGTCGCCGTTGCGCTCGACTATCTCATGGGAGATCCTTGAGAGCGCCCTGCTGACCGCCTGACAATCCATAATATAGGATTTGAACTCCATTATCCCGCCTCCGCACAACAAAAAAGCGACCCTGTCGCCTGACAAGATCGCATAAAAATCTTAGGATGAACCCATAGATATCCTTATTACCAATCTTGTCGGCATCTCTGTACCGCTCTTAAAGATTTCATCGGCGTTAGTATATCATATACGGCGAAATTTGTAAAGAGATTTTTGCAAAAAATCTTTTTTTCGACAAACTGACCAAAAATGTGATATGAGCCGCCGAATCTTTGCATACCGCAAAACGAAAGACCCCCGCATCTCGCGATGCGGGGGAAACATTAACATGATGATATCGTCATTATTCGTCAGGGAGCGGGCTTGGGCTTTATATTCTGCTTGAGAACGTCGATAACGAATTTTATTAATTCCTTAAAGCCCTCGGGTGTAAGCACCTTCTTGGGTATCGCGTTTGCATTGTAGCGGAGATAAACTCTCTGCCACATTTCAGGCTTGAAGAAGCCCTTCCAATCCCAGTTCTCAAACTCAACCTCATAGAGAATGAAGTAATCGCTTCCGTGACGGTTGATCAGGCCTTCACCCTTAGCGCAGCTGGTTTTATTATTCCAGTAGTAGGTCTTGAATTTCTTGCTCAGAGCGGAGTAGAGACCCTTCTGAGAGTCATAAACTCTGAAGAACAGATCCTTGTATGCAATCCACTGCGCCTGATAGACAAGGCAGGAATAAGCCTCCTGGGTGCCCTGGGAATTGTAGCCCTCGTGCCACTTGGCGGGATCGCTGATATCCTCGGGTTTGTCAAGGTAGAATACCTTCCAGCCGATTATCTCATAGTCATCGCCAGGCTTATCTCCGGGGAATATCGGATATCTGCGGATCACGGTGCCGGGACCGTCCTTGTCGGGTTTTTCGGCATCCTTATACTCAGGATCGGCACCGTAAACGACAGCGGATGTCTTGACAGGCTTGCCGTTGTTGAAGTCATAGTATACTGTGAAGCTTTGATCGCCGTATACGGCATAGCAATTAAGATCGCTTGCAGGCATATAGGTGGGAGCTTCACCGCTATCGGTCTTGGCGCTCCACTTCTGAAGCTCTCTGCCCGCGGGAGCCTTTGCGTCAATCGCGGCTTTGTCATCAGTGGTAACTCTGGTGTATTCGAGCAGATTGGTGTTTGCGGGAACGGAAACGGTCTTATAAGGCACCGTGTCATACTCGGGCGCGGACTCTGCGGTTATGATATAGAAGTTGATGTTATAATTCTGAACTTCCCAAGCATCATAGAACATAATATAGGAGTCTTCTATCGTATGTGCTTTGAGGAATTCCTTAGTAACGGTGATCGGGAATTCGATAAACGCTACGCCTGCCATATCTTCTGCAGTCTTCAAGTTACGGACATTCGGATCCCATGACCAGCCTCTGAAGACGTTACCGGCATCCTTCCAGCCACGAGTCTTCTGCTGGGTAGCCTCAACGCCAATCTCGGGGAGGAACAACTCGGTTGACGCATCACCCTTCGCCTGGAACTTGAGCTGAGAAAGATCTATAACGTCTCCCCTGCTCACCTTCACGGAAGCAAGCGCATAGGTGTTACCCATGTTGAAGCGAAGCTCATACTCTCTGAAACCGATCTCTGCGGTATAGTTGATGACAGGGCCGCAGGCAACAGTAAAGTTAAAAGAGTAATTATTGACGGTGCTGACGGTGGTTGCTTTTTTGCCGGTCGCGTTATCGACCCACTGTTTGAAAGCAAAGCCCTCAACAGGAGTGAGAATAGATTGAATCGCACTGGCGGTATATCCCACTTTACCCGTATTAACCTCACCCTTTAATACAGCGTTCTTGACCTGAGGCTCGCTCGGAGCGACATATGAATCGGTAGCAGCGTCATAAACAGGGATAGTAAGGGTAACGTCATAGGCGATCTCAGTGTGGATATAGACGGTCTTGTCGCCGTCGAAGCCGATCGAATCGCCGTTACGGATCTTTTCGTTGTATTCCTTATCGTAGCTGTAGCCGTAAACCGTTGCGTTGCCGTCCCAGGAGACATCTGCGCCGGTAACCGCGTTGGTGATCTTTTTGAGATCGGACGCAAAGGTGAGAGCCTTGGACTCGACCGTGCCGGTCTTGGTGTCATAGCTCTTCCACTCGCCGGTCTTATAATCCATTATCATAAAGTTAATGGAATACACGGTTGCCGACCAAACTGCCTTAACGGTGATGCCGTTGATATTGTCAACGGTGGTGGTGGCGGGGTTCCAGCCCTTGAACTCGTAGCCAGCCTTAACGGGGGTAATGCCCGTAAGGTCAACGGTAGTGCCGTAAGCGGCTTTGAAGGACTTGGAGGTCTCACCGTCAACATTACCGCCGTCGAAGTCAACGGTAACATCGAAAGTATCGGTGGTATAAATTGCCTTATAGGTTATGTTGCTATCGCCCATGGTGAGATTTGTGACATCCTCTACCTTACCGGTAGCGACATTCGCCCAGCCGAGGAAGTCGGCACCTGCATCGGGCACAGCAACGGATTCACCGGGAGCATAGAACTTGGTATCGGTGGTGTCGCGGATGATGAAGTTAGCGGAATACTTGCCTTCGGGATTGGGATTCTCGCCGATAACGAAGGTATAGTTGCAGTCCGCTATGTCAAAGCAATCAGCGGCAAGGCCGGCAAATTGGAACAGGTTCTTGGCGGTAGTAGCCTCGTTGGGCGCGAGGTAAGCGTCGCCTTTTCTGTTGGCGTTTATCCTCGGTTCGCCGTTGAACCTCTCATAGGATTTGAAAAGGTTGCCGGTAAGGATGCTGCTGCCGACGGTGCCGTCCGCAAGACCTTCTTTAACGGTAACATTGAAGCTGTAAATGTACTTATCCTGATCGAGCTTGAAATTGCGTCTGGTGCCGCCGTCATTTCTGGCAAGATTGTTGATCTCACAGAGATCCCAATTCTTCATCGTCGCATCGGGAATTCCTATCTTCGCTTCTTTATAAGAAATGTTACTGGTCGCAGCCTCAGTCTTCCACTGAGTCACATTAAGGCCTACAGCGCCCTGGGAATCCGGAGTTACGGTATAATCGGGGTTAACGGCTGCCTTGGAGACCATCTCATAAGCACCGTCCTTCTTAACATCAAAGAAAGTGTTTTCGAAGACATAGTGGGTGCTGAGTTTGCTCATAAAGAACGACGACTTGACATAAACTCTGACTTCGAGCGTGTCGCCGGGCTGGACATAGCCGTCGGTCGGCTTGCCGTTGCTCTCATAAAACTCGAGGCCGAGGTAGTAGAAGCCCTTATTGCCGTATTCGGCGTTAAGCTGCTCCATGGTTTTGATCTTGTGAGTCACAGGCTCTGCGCTCGCTGCCGATGCAGTCGGGACGAATGCGCCGTCGAGGATGGCGACCATACCCGCAAGCATTGAAAGGCACAGCAACAGGCTGATGACCTTCTTGAGGTTGGACATTAGTTTTTCCTCCTTTTATTTCTGAATTTTCCTGCATTGAAAACCATGTCCGCCCCAAAATGCCCAATCGGGCACATTGAGACATTGTACAATGCTATTATTGCATATTACAGAGAATAAAGCAATAGAAATAGTGAAAAATGTCTATATTTAAAAGCGAATTTCTGCGTTTTGCACAATTCGGAAAAATCAAATTCGTGCAACTTTACTATTCCTCGCAGCCTCGGCTACCGCAGCGGCGACCGCCTTGCCCACTCTCGGGTCAAACGCCTCGGGGATTATGTATTCCGTGCTCAGCTCGCTCTCGGAGACAAGCCCCGCTATCGCCTTTGCGGCGGCGAGCTTCATGCTCTCGTTGATATTGGAGGCTCTCACATCGAGAGCGCCTCTGAATATACCCGGGAACGCCAGCACATTGTTTATCTGATTCGGGTAATCGCTCCTGCCCGTGCCGACAACGGCGGCACCTGCGGCTTTTGCCTTATCGGGCAGTATTTCCGGAACAGGATTTGCCATGGGAAGTACGATGGGATTTTCAGCCATGGAAGCAACCATTTCTTCT
>OKUO01000455.1_pt1 | contig 14368 bp, 16 predicted proteins | sample 1606481 | NCBI WGS metagenome assembly OKUO01 (sample SAMEA3882503, study PRJEB24775) | human gut metagenome | biome: human-associated habitat; feature: intestine environment; material: feces | place: Netherlands | collected 2009/2010
CTCTTTGCCCGTAAAATTTTTTGGCCTATTGAAACCATTCTTTTGAAGAGTGGAATGCTTGCCGAGAAGGTGATGAAGAAAGAGAATCATGTACTGAGTGTGGATGAGCTTGAACAGGCTCTGGAACTCACCGACAAGGACGATATCAAGAACGAGCAGAGCATGCTTCAGGGCATTATCCGTTTTGGCGACGAGACTGCCAAGGAGGTGATGACAAGTCGTCAGAACATTGTCGATCTGGATATTCAGAGCACCTATGCTGAGGTGCTGAAGTGTATCGTAGAGAACAATTACAGTCGTATACCTGTTTATCAGGACAATACGGACAATATCCGCGGCATTCTGTATATCAAGGACTTGCTGCCCCATTTGGATAAGCCTGCCAGTTTCCGTTGGCAGAGTTTGATACGTCCTCCTTATTTTGTTCCTGAGACCAAGAAAATCGACGATTTGCTTCGCGAGTTCCAGGAGAACAAGGTTCATATAGCCATTGTGGTCGACGAGTTTGGAGGCACCAGCGGTATTGTGACTCTTGAGGATATTATGGAAGAGATCGTAGGCGAAATCAATGACGAGTATGATGAGGAAGAGAAGTTCTACTCCAAGTTGAACTACAATACTTTTGTGTTCGAGGGAAAGACTCTGCTTGCCGATTTCTGTCGTATACTGAATATCGATGACGACGAGTTTGCCGAGGTGGAGGGTGATGCCGATACGCTTGCGGGACTATTGTTGGAGATAAAGGGCGACTTCCCCAGTATGCACGAGAAACTGGACTATAAGAACTATTCCTTTGAAGTGATGGGTATAGAGGAGCGCCGTATCAGTAAGATCAAGGTGACTGTGCATCCTGTCAGTTCTGGGCATGGTGATGACAAATAAAAATGGTGATGACAAATAAAAAAGAGTGTGAACAAAGATGGCAGTAGTAAACATACGTGAAGTATATCCTGGTGTGAGTTTAGGATTATGGCAGATGGATGAGTCGCCCGAACAGTTGTTCGACCTTTATCCTCATCTCTTGCCTTATCGTTCCTCTTTGGATGATAAATACAAGAATGATGGCAGGAAACTTGAGTTTCTTGCCATTCGTGCATTAATGTATGAGATGCTACGGGTCAATGGAGCTTCCAAGGGGTTGCTGTCTCATGCTGGCGACTTTACCCACAACGGGCAGGGCAAGCCTTTGTTCAGGGGCTATCATGTCAGCATCTCTCACACTAAAGGCTATGCTGCCCTTATTTTGTCGAAAAAATCAGAAGTGGCCGTGGACATTGAGTATATGAGTGATAGGGTAGAGCGCATCGCTTCCAAGTTTCTCAGGAAAGACGAACGGGCTGACTCCTTGGATGCCAAGTTGGTGCATTGGTGTGCCAAGGAAACGGTGTTCAAGTTGTTCTCGGAAGAGAATCTTCTCTTCGAGGATATGCGTGTGAAGCCTTTTGACACGATGGCCGACTGGGCTTGCGATGTTGAGAACCTGAAGAGCGGTAAGACAGCACGGGTTGATTTTGAACTCGCTATGGATTTTGTGTTGACTTATTCGATGTGGACGAAATGACAGAAACTGGCAGTAAAAACATATAAGTAATGGTAAAACATCATATATATAAGAGAGGTGTGCTGATGTGCGCTTCTCTTTTTTTCGGCTTGGTGGCTACAGCCCAAGTCTTTCAGGCAGAGTCTGTGTCTTCAGCCTGGCATGTCGTGAGGGAGAATGCTCAGAAAACATTTCCCAAGACGGTGGCTGCTGGCAACTATAGTGGTATCACGCATCTGCATGACGACATCTATGCTGTGGTGAGCGATAAATCCGACAGCGCCTTGTTCTTCAAATTTCGCATACAGTTGAATCCTGTGTCGGGAGAGTTGGAGCACGTCGAGAACCTGGGCTTCAGTGAGACGGTTCGTGAGAAAGGGTTAGACCACGAGGCGATAGCCCGAGTGTCTGATTCTACTCTTGTTACAGTTAGCGAGGGCTTGTTCCGTTTTGCTGAATATCCTGTATACGGAATGAATAATGACCGTTGTGCTTTTCGTGTGGGCGAGTTGGTGGATGTCTGGAAGCAGAAACTGGCAGACTTTGTTTGGTCATCGACTCATTCTCCTTCCGATTTTCATCCCAATTATGGCTATGAGTCACTTGCCTATGATTCCGTGCGTCATCTTCTGTGGAGCATTTCTGAAAGTACCTTGCGTAATGACGGCGAGCCTGCATCATGGCAGAATGGAGAAGCCAACAGGTTGCGCCTGTTTGCTTTCGACTGGAGCGAGCGTTCCGACACTTCTTCCATGTTTGGTTCCGTCAGGCATCCTATAGCAGTTTCATACGCTTACCGGATGGATGCGCCTGCGATTCGCAAGCGGCCTCAGACCTATGCCATGGGAGTGAGCGAGTTGTGTGTGCTTCCTGATGGACAGCTTCTCGTGTTGGAGCGTGAGGTGTATGTGCCCAAGTCCAAGATAGGTGCTTCCTGCCAATGCAAGCTTTATCTCGTCAATCCTGCCGAGGAACAGGTCTTCCCTATGTCGGCTTCGTTTGCCTGTGATGACGTTCCTTATGTCAGGAAGACTTTGCTTACTCAGTGGTCAACCCGTCTTACCCTTTTCGGACGTTCCTTTGCCAATTATGAAGGGATGTGTCTTGGTCCGCAACTGGCTGATGGCTCTCAGGTGCTTATTCTTCTGTCCGATTCTCAAAACCAGTATGCTGGTGTCTTGAAAGACTGGTTTAAGACAATCGTATTGGCCAAATAGGACTTTTTGGCTCAAACCAAAGATGAATCCGTAAACAAACAAAAAAGAGAGGTGTGCCGATAACGGTTACACCTCTCTTCGCTTTAACTCTCTAATTTGTTTAAACGTTTCGCATATTTCTATTTTAGTTTTGATACATCTACTTATTTGCTTTTCCTGCTTGTTTATTTATATTTGTTTTATCTGCGTCCACCGAAAGAGCCGCCGCCATGATTGGATGAGCCTCCACGGTTACCGCCGAAAGATCCGCCTCTGCTTGAGTTGCCGAAAGAACGGTTAGAACTGCCGGAACTGTTGCCGAAAGAGCGGCTTGGACTGCTTGAACTACTTCCAAAAGAGCGGTTGTAATCTCTTGCACCGCTTCCGAAAGAGCGGTTAGGAGTGCTCGAAGGTGTTCCGAAAGAACGGTTGTTGTCTCTTGAACTGTTGCCGAAAGAGCGGTTAGGTGTGCTCGATGGATTACCGAAAGTACGGTTGTTGTTTCTTGAAGCATTACCGAATGAGCGGTTGTTTCCCGTCTGGCGATCGCGTGTCACGGTGGTGCGTGTGCTGCTTTGGCGTGTCATGTTGCCGAAACTCTGTCCTCGTCCGTAGTCTCCACGGTTGAATCCGTCTCTCATTCCCATTCTTGGTCCGCCATCAGGATGTGGTCTGCCATAAGTACGTCCGCTGTACCAGCTTCTTCCTCCGTTCCTGTGCCAGCTGTGTCCGCCTCTGTATACGGTGTAGAAGTGAGGGCGTCCGAAGAAGAAGTAGTCTCGGCGAGGGTATCTTGCGTAGATGCCGAAATGCCAGTAGCCTCCGTTCCAGTAGAGTGGGCGATAGAAGTAAGTGGCATTCAGGAAGGCTCTGTATTGCCAGTCGAGGAGAATGTAGCTCAAGTCGGCGTTGCGCTGTCTCCAGTATGCTCCATACAGGTCGTCGTAAGTGTTTACCCCCATGAGGTAATCCAGGTTCACTTCGTATGCAGCCTCATATTGGTCGTCGGTAAGATTCAACTCGTATGCCATCTTATCGGTCAGAAAGAGAGCCTGCTGGCGAGCCTGCTCGTAACTCATGGCCGATGCGGTAGAAACTGTCATTGTGAACAGTGTCACCATAGCTAATATAAACTTCTTCATAATCGTATCGTTTTAAAGAGTTGTTGTTTCTTGTTCTTTTTGTTTTACGTTGCAAAGATAGGTCAAAATGCTGGTCGAAGAAAAGGTTTTTCCCTAAATGGGCAGGGGAAAATCCCTAAACCACCGTCTTATGGCATAAAAATGGGTCAGAAATCAATGAAAACTTGCCTTTTGCTTGGCTGAAAGTAAACTTTTTCCTAATTTTGCAAAACATATTAATCTTTACCCGATTTTAGATATCTCAAGAGGATGAATAAAATACACCTTATTATATTAGCGGCAGCTGCGATGCTGCCTCTTTCGGTTCGTGCACAGTATGCCTGGCAGGATGGTGCCGAGGCGGGAAAGCTCGACCTTGGCAAAGACGTTCGTTATCAAGTCGAGATGCAGGGGTCTTTCTCGCATGGCAAGACGCCGTTGTGGCTTAATGCCAACAAGTATGGCCTCTCTTCGCTTTCGTCGACCAATGGTTATCTGCGAGGCAGTCTTGTTCGCCCCTTGTCTCTCGACTCTGCACGCCGATGGGGAATAGGTTATGGTGCCGATGTGGCTGTTCCGCTTCATTACACCAGTCATGTGGTGGTGCAGCAAGCCTTTGTTGAGGCTCGCTGGCTGCATGGTGTACTGAGTGTGGGAGCCAAGGAATATCCTTTGGAACTGAAGAACCAGACCTTGAGCAGCGGCAGTCAGACATTGGGTATCAACGCCCGTCCTGTGCCACAGGTCCGGTTGGCATTGCCCGAATATTGGACTATTCCTGCCTTTGGACGCTGGTTACAGCTGAAGGGACATGTGGCCTTTGGTATGATGACCGACGACAACTGGCAGAAAGACTTCACCCAGTGTCGCACCAAGTATGCCGAGCATGTACTCTATCACAGTAAGGCTGGTTTCCTGCGTATCGGCAACGAGGATCGTTTCTGTCCCTGGAGCCTTGAGCTGGGGTTAGAGATGGCTGCCGAGTTTGGTGGCAATATCTATCGGCGTGGAGCCAATGGCGAGATGGTGCAGATACCTACGGGCAAGGGCTTTAAGGATTTCCTTCATGCCTTCATACCCAGTGGCGCTGATGCCACTGATGGAGCCTATGCCAATGTGGAGGGAAACCATTTGGGCAGCTGGCTGATGCGTTTCAACTACAAGGCCGACACCTGGCATATCGGTGTTTATGCCGATCATTTCTTTGAGGACCACAGTCAGATGTTTTTCCTCGACTACGACGGTTATGGCGAGGGTGAGGAATGGCAGGACCGCAAGAAGAACAGATACTACCGTTATAAGTTGAAGGACATCATGCTCGGTGCCGAACTGAATCTTCCTTACGGCAGATGGCTTCGCAATGTGGTGTTTGAGTATCTCTATACCAAGTATCAGAGCGGACCTTTCAATCACGACCATACGATGAACATTCCCGACCACCTGGCAGGAATGGACGACTATTATAATCACGGCAACTATCCAGGCTGGCAGCATTGGGGACAGGTGATGGGCAATCCGCTCTACCGTTCGCCTATCTATAATGAGAATGGCGACCTCTATGTGCACGACAACCGCTTCGTAGCCTTCCATCTTGGTTTCGACGGACAGCCAACTTCCCGTCTGGGTTATCGCGTGCTGGCCACCTACCAGAAAGGCTGGGGAACCTATCAGGAGCCCTTCACCAAGCCCCATCACAATGTGAGCTTCCTTGCCGAGGCTAACTATCGTTTTGCTCATGGCTGGCATGCCAAGGGCGGTTATGCCATGGACTTCGGCAGCGATCAGATGTTGGGTCATAATGCAGGTTTCCAGCTCACCGTGGGCAAGTCGGGCATACTGGATTTTGGTAAAAAGAAGAAGTAACGAATGGATAGAAATAACAGCATGACAAAGAACAATCAAAAACAAAATATGAAGTCGAATACGCAACGACAGCATCCTATTGCTGCTCTTGGTGTGGCAGCAGTGGCAGGACTGCTGATGGCGTTGGGCTCACTTTCCTCATGTACTCTCGAGTCGAGTGGCAATGGCGATCTTGATGGCTATTGGCACCTTGAGAGCATTGATACCTTGGCAACTGGTAAGACGGGCGATTATTCCAACCGTCGTTTCTTCTGGGGCATAGAGCACCGGCTCATCAGTGTGTCTGATATCGACCGCGAAGGAAGACTGGGCTATTATTTCCGCTTCGAGCAGACTGGCGACAGCCTTTTCTTGGGCAAGGCCTATAAGAACAACTGGCACCAGGACAATGGCGAGGATGGTGGCGATATTCCCGTCGACGATGTAGAGCCTTTGCGCTATTATGGTGTCAACGAGTTGGAGGAGCATTTTGCCAAAGAGGCTCTTAGTGGAAGCAGAATGATACTTCGCTCCAAGACCCTCCGTCTGAAGTTCAAGAAGTTCTAATCATTGAATTTTTGCTGGTTTACAAAGTAAAAGTTCTTTTTAGCCTTTGAAAGTTTCGTTCATAGCCTTTGAAAGTTCTGTTCAGAGCCTTTGAATGTCCGTTCAGAGCCTTTGAATGTCCGTTCAAAGACTTTGAACAGAGATTTAATGCCTTTTGAATGGAAATTTACAACAAGAGGAAAAACAATTTATAACTTACAGAAAACAATTCGACCTGTACGGTTGAAATTACCCAATACGCCCTGAACCTTTCCCTTCGGCCGGTGACCGTTGGTTCAGCCCTTGCTGTTGGAGAGCTTCTGGATCTTCTGGGCGTGCCAACCGTACAGGTCGAAACATATTGTAGTATTCAAGTAATTACTCATTACTGTTTGGGAATTGAGTAGTTGCCTTTGATCCCGAAAAAACAGAGTATACGCAAACAAAGAAAACGTTTGCGTTTCTTTTTTTTTGAAAAAAACATATTTTTGTTTGCCAATTATAAATAATGTATTATCTTTGCATTGAAAATAGCTTTGTAAACTCGACTTAGCAAAACAGCAAGTCAAACAGGGTTGACAAAAAGATACAAGAACAAGAATTACTGCATGAGCAATAAGATAAAACATTCCGGTGTAGTCGATGGCGTCGATGGCACAACAGTACGTGTGCGCATCCTCCAGTCATCGGCTTGTAGCGCTTGTAAGGTAGCCTCCCACTGTAATGCCTCCGAAACCAAGGAGAAGTTGGTGGAAGTTACCACATCAGATGCTTCTCAATACCATGTTGGCGACTCGGTCAGAGTTTTGGCCGATACCAGTGTAGGCTTCCGTGCCAGTTGGTATGGTTATCTTCTGCCTTTGGTCCTGATGGTTGTAGCCTTGGTGACAGTATTGAAGGTTTCGGGCTCAGAAGGTATGGCAGCCCTTTCTTCTTTGGGCATACTTATACCTTATTATATATGTCTGTATCTGCTTCGTGGCAAGCTGAAACGCAGACTCAGCTTCTCCATCGAGAAGTAAAACTCTATAGGTCAATGGAAAGTAATAATATTAATAACTAAAACAAATACAAAGATTATGAACTTTATTATGATTGCAGTCTTGGTGCTCGGTGCCATTGCGCTTATTGCCGCATTGGTTCTCTTTGTAGTTTCCAAGAAGTTTGCCGTCGATGAGGACCCTCGATTAGGTCAGGTGGGCGAGATTCTGCCTGGTGCCAATTGTGGTGGTTGCGGCTTTGCCGGATGTTCCGGTATGGCAGCAGCTTTGGTCAAGGGAGCTGATGCCGGCAGCATCGAAGGACTGATGTGTCCTGTAGGTGGTGCCGACGTGATGGGCAAGGTAGCCGATCTCTTGGGTATCGCTGTGGCCAACACCGATCCTAAGGTGGCAGTAGTGCGTTGTAATGGCTCTTGCGAGCATCGTCCTCGCATCGCCGAGTATGATGGTTTGCATACCTGTGCAGCTATGAACTCTTGTGGAGCAGGCGAGACAGGTTGCGGTTTTGGCTGTCTGGGCTGTGGCGACTGTGTGGCTGCCTGTCAGTTCGGTGCCATCTCTATCAATCCCGAGACAGGTCTTCCTGAGGTGGATGAGGAGAAGTGTACTGGCTGTGGTGCCTGTGCCAAGGCTTGTCCACGCCACATCATTGAGCTTCGCAAGAAGGGTCCTAAGGGTCGTCGTGTGTATGTTCAGTGTGTCAATCACGACAAGGGCGCAGTAGCCAAGAAGGCTTGTAGCGTTGCTTGTATCGGATGCGGTAAGTGCCAGAAAGTCTGCAAGTTTGATGCCATCACCATTGAGAACAATGTGGCTTATGTCGACTTCAACAAGTGTCGCATGTGTACCAAGTGTGTTGATGAGTGCCCAACAGGTGCTCTCGTGAAAGTTAATTTCCCTGTAAAGAAGGCTAAGCCAGCCGATGCAGCTCCCGTTGAGGCTCCTGCAGCACCCAAGGCTGAGACTTCAGAAGTAAAGAAGGAGGAACAAGCATGAAATTGAGAACATTTAGAATAGGTGGTGTTCACCCAGAAGAGAATAAGATTACAGCCGAGATGGCTACTCAGGTGGCAGCCCTTCCTAAGCAGGCCATTTTCCCTCTTGGTCAGCACATCGGTGCTCCTGCAAAGCCTGTTGTTGCCAAGGGCGACAAGGTGAAGGTAGGTACTCTGCTTGCTGAGGCTGGTGGTTTTGTCAGTGCTCCTATCTACAGTTCTGTTTCGGGAACTGTGTTCAAGGTAGACCAGTCTATCGACGCTACTGGTTACCGCAAGCCTTGTATTATCATCAATGTAGAAGGCGACGAGTGGGAGGAGAGTATCGACCGTTCTGAAAAGTTGGAGACGATAGCATCTCATCCCGAGCTCACTCCCGAAGAGATCGTCAACCGCATCAAGGTGGCTGGCGTCACAGGTATGGGTGGTGCAGGTTTCCCAACCTTCATCAAGCTGTGTCCTCCTCCAGGTGCCAAGGCCGAGTGTGTCATCATCAATGGTGTGGAGTGCGAGCCATACATCACAGCCGACTACCGTCTTATGATGGAGCATGCCGATGAGATTCTTGTAGGTTTGAACCTCCTGATGAAGGCTGCCAAGGTAGAGAAGGGCTATATCGGTATCGAGGACAACAAGCCTGCAGCCATCAAGCTCTTCGAGGAAAAGACAGCCGGCGATTCACGTATCGAGATTGTGCCTTTGGCTAAGAAATATCCTCAGGGAGGTGAGAAGCAGTTGGTTGATGCCGTTATCCGCCGTCAGGTTCCTGCTCCTCCAGCTATCCCTGTCAATGTTGGAGCAATCGTTCAGAACGTAGGTACTGCCTTTGCTGTATATCAGGCAGTTATGAAGAACAAACCTTTGTTCGAGCGTTACACCACAGTTACAGGTAAGCAGGTGAAGAATCCTGGCAACTTCCTCGTTCGTATGGGTACACCTTTCTCTCAGATGATAGAGGCTTGTGGCGGTCTGCCCGAGGGCGACAACAAGGTTTTGGCAGGTGGTCCTATGATGGGTAAGGCAGTGATCAGCCTTGATGTTCCTGTCACCAAGGGCACCAACTCCATCACCGTCCTGACCGATGCCGACGCTCACCGCAAGAAGGCTGAGCCATGTATCCGTTGCGCCAAGTGTGTGGAGGCCTGTCCTATGGGCTTAGAGCCTTACTTGCTTGCCACACTGAGTGTGATGAAGGAGTATGAGCGTTTGGAGGCAGAAGAGGTAACCTCTTGTATCGCCTGCGGTTCATGCCAGTTTACCTGTCCTTCTCATCGTCCTATCCTCGACAACATCATCGGTGGTAAGGCTGCAGTGATGGGTATTATCCGTGCTCGCAACACAAAGAAGTAATATATCGTAAACTTCCCAACAGAAATAAAAATGAGTAAATTAATCGTTTCATTATCGCCACATGCCCATGGCAACGAGTCGGTGGAGAAGAACATGTACGGAGTCATCGTAGCTCTCGTACCAGCCATCTTGGCCTCCTTCTATTTCTTCGGCCTGGGTTCGGCAGTAGTACTGCTTGTCTCTGTGGCTGCCTGCGTCTTCTTTGAGTGGGCTATCACAAAATATATTCTCAAGACCGAGACCAGTCTGCTCGATGGTTCTGCCATCATTACCGGTCTCTTGCTCGGCATGAACTTGCCCAGCAACCTTCCACTTTGGATCATCATCATCGGTGCCTTGTTTGCTATCGGTGTGGGTAAGATGAGTTTTGGTGGCTTGGGCAACAATCCTTTCAACCCCGCTTTGGTAGGTCGTTGCTTCCTGCTCGTCAGCTTCCCTGCACAGATGACCTCATGGCCTGTGGCTGGACAGCTGCTCAGCTATACCGATGCCACAACAGCTGCCACTCCTCTGGCTATCATGAAGACAGCCATCAAGACAGGCGACAGCTCTGTGCTTCAGCAGTTGCCCGATTCACTGAGCCTTCTCTTTGGTGCTACAGGCGAGGGCTTCGGTGCCGGTACAACGGGTGAGGTTTGTGCCATCGCCCTCTTGCTCGGTTTGGCATACATGCTCTGGAAGAAGGTCATCACCTGGCACATTCCTGTAAGCATCATCGCTACCGTGTTTGTATTCAGCGGTTTGATGCACTTGGCCAACCCTGTATATGCCAATCCATTTGCTGTTATCCTCAGCGGTGGTTTGATGTTGGGTGCCATCTTCATGGCCACCGACTATGTCACATCACCAATGACCCACAAGGGAATGCTCATCTATGGTGTATGCATTGGTCTGCTGACAGTCATCATCCGCAACTGGGGTAGCTATCCAGAAGGTATGTCGTTCGCCATTCTCATCATGAATGCGTTCACACCTCTTATTAACACATACGTTAAACCCAAGCGCTTCGGTGAGAAGCCTGCAAAGAAATAAGGAGGATAGAGACATGCAGAAATTAGAATCATCATTGAAGAACATGGTTCTCGTATTGGTGGGTGTGGCACTCGTTGTAGGTGCAGTGCTCGCTTATGTGAACCATATCACATCAGGTCCTATCGCCCAGAAGGCTGAGCAGTCATTGGCAGCTGGTATCAAGAGCGTGATGGGAACCGACGACTTGCAGGTGGCTGCCCCAAAAGAGGTACCGCAGACTATAGACGGCAAGGAGGTTACCTTTATAGTTCATGCTTGTTCCGACAAGAGCGGCAACTCTCTCGGAGCAGCTGTAGAGAGCACCACAGGCGGCTTTGGTGGCGACCTGAAGGTACTGGTAGGTTTCGACAAAGAGGGCAAGATATTGGGTTACACCCTTCTTCAGCACTCAGAGACTCCAGGTCTTGGTGCCAAGGCCAGCACTTGGTTCCAGAAAGACGGCAAGGGCAGCATCATTGGCAAGACACCAAAGGATGGCAACTTGCACGTGAGCAAGGACGACAAGAGCGGCAATGCTGTTGATGCCATCACGGCATCTACCATTACCAGTCGTGCTTTCCTCAAGGCTATTAACCAGGCATACGCAGCCTATACCCAGCAGGGTACAGACGGTAAGAGCGGTGTCACAAAAGTAAAGAAAGGATAAGCCACTATGAGTAATATTAAGATTTTAATGAATGGTATTATCAAGGAGAACCCAACCTTCGTGTTGCTCCTTGGTATGTGTCCTACTTTGGCCACCACCACCAGCGCCATCAATGGTCTCTCCATGGGACTGGCTACTATGGCGGTGCTGATTTGTACCAACTTTGTGATTTCCTGTATCAAGAAGATCACTCCCGATATGGTTCGCATCCCTGTATTCATCGTAGTGATAGCAGCCTTCGTAACCATTCTGCAGATGTTTATGAGCGCCTATGCACCCGACAGCATCAACCAGGCATTGGGTATCTACATTCCACTGATTGTGGTTAACTGTATCATCCTGGGTCGTGCGGAGAGTTTTGCTGCCAAGAACTCGCCAGTGGCAAGTTTGTTCGACGGTATCGGTGTAGGTTTAGGTTTCACCCTCGGTCTCACCATTCTGGGTTGTGCACGCGAGATTCTCGGCTCAGGCAGCCTCTTCGGAGTAACTCTTTTGCCAGAGACCACCAACATTCTGGTGTTCATCTTGCCTCCAGGAGCCTTCCTCACCTTGGGTTACATCATTGCAATATTTAATAAGGTAAAGAAATAAGGAGGAGTAATATATGGAATATTTATTGATATTTATCTCTGCGATATTCGTCAACAATATTGTTTTGTCGCAGTTCCTCGGTATCTGCCCATTCCTGGGTGTATCGAAGAAGATTGATACCGCCATCGGTATGGGTGGTGCCATTGCCTTCGTCCTGACTTTGGCAACCATTATCACCTGGTGTGTTCAGAAGTACGTGCTCGATGCTTTCGGTTTGCAGTATCTTCAGACCCTTTCGTTCATCCTTGTCATAGCCGCTTTGGTACAGATGGTGGAGATTATCCTCAAGAAGGTTTCGCCAGCTCTCTATCAGGCATTGGGTATCTTCCTGCCTCTTATCACAACCAACTGTGCCGTGCTGGGTGTAGCCATCTTGGTTATCCAGAAAGACTTCAATCTGCTTCAGAGTGTGGTTTACGCCTTCTCTACAGCTCTTGGTTTTGCCTTGGCGCTCATTGTCTTTGCCGGCATCCGCGAGCAGCAGGCTTTGGTTCGCATTCCTAAGGGCATGCAGGGTATCGCCATTGTCATGGTAACAGCAGCTCTCCTGAGTCTTGCCTTCATGGGTTTCTCGGGTGTAGACGGTGGTTTGAGAGCCTTGTTCGGTCTCGAGTAAAGCAACGGTAAGTTCCGAACTCAGCGAAAGTTGAGTTGATATATTAAGTCCCACAGTGTAGTCGTAAGGCTACTCTGTGGGGCTTTTTTTTGAGTATGCATTTTCCAAATAGCTTGCATGATATGGGCTATTTTTAAAGTCTATAGAAAATATTTTTCTCGCAGACATGTTTTGTCGCTGAGATTTTTTATTTTTGCAGCATTAATTGGAATGTCAAACAATAAAGATAAAAAATATGGATATAAAAGAATTGTTAGATCAGTTTACACTCTTTGACCCCGCAAAAGGGCAAAGAACAGATCTTCCAGCTGTGGAAGGCAATTATATCGTGGTGTTAAAGGCTGGCTGTAATATTCCTGACGTTTTGGGTAATTTCAAATATACAGAAATCTCTTTGCACGGAGTGGATTATCGTGTGTTGTCGAATGTTGCTTATCATCAATAAGATTTATGCAACCAATGGACAGTATGGGGACAGCTGTGTTTCCGTACATGAACTATTGAGTTATATTAATGACCATGTGGATGCTCCTATCTCAGAAAGAACTCTGCAAAGAGACATCAATGACATAGAAATGCTGTTTCATATAGAAATTTCCTTTGATAGGGCAACGAATAGTTATCGCATCAATGCGAGGTTTTCGAGCAGGGAGGATAGGCTTTCTGAAATGCTCCTTAACTTCGAATTGCTCAATGCCGTGGATGAAAGTCCTAACATGAGGTCGTATATTTTGCCAGAGCATCATCGGGCTGTCTTCAGCAAGTATATGCCTCAACTGATGTATGCGGTGAGGAATCAGCATACCATCTCTTTCCAATATGTCCTTTATCGACATGGAGGTGAGGTGATAACGAAAGAGAATATCTTGCCTCATTATATCAAGGAATCTAACCAACTGTGGTATGTTTTGGCTTATGATGCAGATGGATATCAGCTAAAGGCATATGGCATTGATAGAATCCGCAATCTGGTGGTGCATGATACCCTGTTTGAACGAAACGTAGATATTGATGTGAATGGGATGTATCGTGATTGTTATGGCATTTGGAATGATGAGAGTTTGCCCGTAGAGGAGGTTATCTTGCAATATGATAATAGGGATGGCTATTTCTTGAAGGCGACGCCACTGCATCATACTCAGAGGGTTTTGGTGGATGATGGAAAAGTGTTCCAGATTTCTGTACATGTCAAGATTACCAATGACTTTGTGATGGCATTGTTGTCTCGAAGCCGTTCTTTGGAAGTGATTGCGCCGATGCATCTCAGAAAACGAATGATGGATGTTTATAGGGAGGCTTTGGTAAGAAATTCTGTACCAAATGATATGTTTAATAATAATAATGTAGAATCGAATAAATAGTATTGTTGCCTATGGATTACTTTTATGTTGATATAGAAACGGAACTGGGGGAGATGTTGACCTATTATGTCGCGGGGATGGATGAGGCTCATGCCGAGGAGCTTGCTACCATTGCTTTCGAGAATGGGGAAATAGAATGTATGGGGATTCAAATCGTAAGCATTTATGCTTATAGGGCATAAATTTCTTTGCATAGAATGCCTACGTTTGATGAAGATGGCAAACTGTATTTCATAGACCCGATTATCCGGTTGAAGAAGTCGGGAAGAGAGATATGGGAGTATCTTTATAGAACAAGATGTGTATGATGTTTGTAAGTCCTTCTTTTCGATGATTCACTATAATACATAGAAAAATCCCTGCTGTAGGAAAGGCTTCCTATGGCAGGGATTTTTTGCACCTCTATAACTCTATCTTTTCTCGTTAATAATCAGTATTTTTGCAGCCCGGATGTATGCCGCCAAGGAAGGCCCCGTTACGCTCTATCGATTGAGGAAGAAGGAATAAAGAAGAGAAGTCAGCTTTGTAAAT
>OKUO01000457.1_pt1 | contig 14223 bp, 8 predicted proteins | sample 1606481 | NCBI WGS metagenome assembly OKUO01 (sample SAMEA3882503, study PRJEB24775) | human gut metagenome | biome: human-associated habitat; feature: intestine environment; material: feces | place: Netherlands | collected 2009/2010
ATTAGCTCGCAAAGCTTGTTCTAAATCAGAAAAAAGTAAAGCCCCACTCCCTCCACTTAAAAAATAATTGCTACTTTTGTGCGTTACAACGAAGGTAAAATCAAAATAATTTATAACAACAATCAGATGAACGTGATAACCAAGACCGTTTCGCTGCCCGATGGACGCACCATCAGCATCGAAACTGGCAAATTGGCCAAGCAAGCTGATGGCGCAGTTATGCTGCGTATGAACAACACCATGTTGCTTGCCACCGTTTGTGCTGCCAAGACGGCTCAGCCCGGCACAGACTTCATGCCCCTCCAGTGCGACTACAAAGAAAAATATAGCGCCGCAGGCCGTTTCCCCGGCGGTTTCACCAAGCGCGAAGGCCGCGCCGGCGACTACGAAATCCTTACTTCACGTCTGGTCGACCGCGCACTGCGCCCACTCTTCCCCTCAGACTACCACTGCGAGGTATACGTTAACATCACGCTCTTCTCAGCCGATGGTGTTGACATGCCCGACGCACTGGCCGGCTTTGCCGCATCAGCAGCCCTCGCTGCCAGCGACATTCCCTTTGAAGGCCCCATCTCTGAGGTGCGCGTAGCACGCATCAACGGCGAATACGTTGTCAACCCCACCTTCGACCAGCTCAAGGAGGCCGACATGGACATCATGGTAGGTGCCACCGAAGAGAACATCATGATGGTTGAAGGCGAAATGGACGAAGTGCCCGAAAGCGCACTGCTCGAAGCACTCAAGGTGGCTCACGAGGCTATCAAGCCCATGTGCCAGTTGCAAAAGGAACTCTCAAAGGAACTCGGCACCGACGTCAAGCGCGAATACGACGACGAGGTGAACGACGAGGAACTCCGCCAGCAAGTAAAGGACGAGTGCTACAAGCCCGCCTACGCCATTGCCGAAGCCGGCGACCACGACAAGCACCAGCGCGAAGATGCCTTCACCGAAATACGCGAAGGATTTAAGGAACGCTATGCTGCCGCACACCCCGAACTCTCACCCGAAGAGCTCGAAGAAAAGAACGCCATGGTAGACCGCTACTACCACGACGTAGAACGCGATGCCATGCGCCGCTGCATTCTCGACGAGGGCAAGCGTCTCGACGGCCGCAAAACCACCGATATCCGCCCCATCTGGTGCGAAGTGTCACCCCTGCCCATGCCTCACGGTTCGGCCATCTTCACACGTGGCGAAACACAGGCTCTGGCCACTGCCACCCTCGGCACCAAGCTCGACGAAAAGATGGTTGACGATGTGCTCGACAAGAGCTACATGCGCTTCCTCCTCCACTACAACTTCCCTCCCTTCTCAACTGGCGAGGCCAAGGCACAGCGTGGCGTAGGCCGCCGCGAAATTGGTCACGGCCACTTGGCATGGCGCGCCCTCAAGGGCCAAATCCCTGCCGACTACCCCTACACAGTGCGCGTGGTGAGCGACATTCTCGAGTCAAACGGCTCATCGTCTATGGCCACCGTATGTGCCGGTACTCTGGCACTGATGGACGCTGGTGTGCCTATCAAGGCTCCCGTGAGCGGTATTGCCATGGGTCTTATCAAGAACCCCGGCGAGGACAAGTACGCCATATTGAGCGACATTCTGGGCGATGAGGACCACTTGGGCGACATGGACTTCAAGACCACCGGTACTGCAAAGGGCCTTACTGCCACACAGATGGATATCAAGTGCGACGGCCTGTCATACGAAATCCTTGAAAAGGCTCTTAACCAAGCCAAGCAGGCACGTGAGCACATCTTGGGCAAGATTCTCGAAACCATGCCCGCACCACGTCCCGAACTCAAACCCCACGTTCCCCGCATCGAAGCCTTCGAAATTCCCAAAGAGTTTATCGGCGCCGTTATTGGCCCGGGCGGAAAGATTATTCAGGGCATGCAGGAGGACACTGGTGCCACTATCACCATCGAGGAGGAAGACGGCGTAGGCAAAATCCAGGTGTCTGGCCCCAACAAGGAGAGCATCGATGCTGCCGTGGCCAAGATACGTGCCATCGTGGCTATACCCGAAGTGGGCGAGGTTTACGATGCCAAGGTTGTCAGCATCATGCCTTACGGCTGCTTTGTAGAGTTCATGCCGGGCAAGGAAGGCTTGCTCCACATCTCCGAGATAGCATGGAAGCGCCTCGAGTCTGTTGAGGAAGCTGGCATTAAAGAGGGTGACACCATCAAGGTCAAGCTCCTCGAAATTGACGACAAGACCGGCAAGTTCCGCCTTTCACACCGCGTGCTCGAAGAGAAGCCCGAAGGCTGGGAGGAACGTCCCGCACGCCGTCCGCGCCGCGAAGGTGGCGAAGGTGGTCACGCACCACGCCGTCCGCGTCGCGACTAATCAGCATTGAATGATAAAGCCATAGAAGCTCGAAATCCCCTTGCGGCTGCACAGCCGTCAAGGGGATTTCTTTTATTTCTGGCACAAGGTTCACACTTGACACAACACATACGCTGCACCGTACGAGGCAAACTTTCTGACTTATAAATACGGTCACTTGCAACCCCATCACCACCATTTTGTGGCAAATATTACATTGCAGATGCAAACGATTACGTATCTTTGCCCAATCATAACCAATTGGCGGAACTGACAAACAAGTTGACAAATTAACGGGGTAACTGACAAGTTGGCCAAACTTTTTAAGTTTCCTGTCATTCTGGCTTTAACATAACAAGTTGTGTATAACATACTTACTTGTTAACCTGTCAACTTGTTAACCTGTTAACCTGATATTCCGCCAACGGATATACATCTAATATCATCACCACCATGAACAAATTGCTACTCACACTGCTCACACTCTGCCTGGCACTTACCATGCAGGCGCAAGCCCGCCACGGCGGCAACGACAACCCCTTCAACTCCGTCAGCTACCGCCCCTTGCCCCCACTGCGCGTCAACGGGCAGCAGGGCGTGTCGGCCGCATTTGCCGGCAGCACGGGCAGCAAACTATTAGTGGCCGGCGGCTGCAACTTTCCGGGCACACCGGCTGCCGACGGCGGTGACAAGCAATTCTATGCCGACATCTACGAACTTAACCTGCACCACACCGCGGGCACGATGGAATGGCACAAAATAGGCTGTCTACCGCAGCCCGCAGCCTACGGCGTGGGGGTGAGTGTGCCACACGGCATGGTGTGCGTGGGCGGTACAAGTAACGGCAAGCAGAGTCTGGCCAACGGCTACTACCTCAAGTCGGGCCACAACCACCAACTCGTAATAGAGGCACTGCCCGCACTGCCCCAGCCGCTCGACAACATGGCGGGGGCTTACGGCGGCGGCTACATCTACGTGGCCGGCGGACTGAGCAACGGCAGCCCCTCACAGGCTGCCTACCGACTGCGTTTCCCCGGCGGCAAGCAGTGGGAGCGTCTGCCCGACCTGCCTGGCCCCGCACGTGTGCAGCCCGTGGGCGTGGTGCAGAACAGCGCCACGGGGCCTTGCTTTTATCTGGCGGGCGGATTTGCCCCTGCCACCGACACCCAACGGGGCATGGCACACACCGACGGGTGGTGTTACAACCCCGCCACACACCAATGGACACGTATGGCCCCCATTGTGCCACACGGCCGCACCGAGGCCGTCACCCTGGCCGGTGCCGCAGGTGTGCCCTCGGGCTGTGCCCACATAGTGTTTGCTGGCGGTGTGAACAAACAACGCTTTGAGGCGGCCATCAACCGTCCCTTGCTCATCAAGCAGGCACGACTCGACGCCCAAAGGTATGGCACACAGGCCATGCACGCCTATGTGGCAAGGCTCGAACTCGAAAAGGCCACCTACATGCGCCAGCCCGAGGCTTGGTACGCTTTCAACGACGAGCTCATTATATACCACACCATCACCAACACGTGGGTGGCCGAAAGCCGCTCGCCGCTGTTGGCACGCGCCGGGGCAGCCCTTGTGGCATGCGACGGCGAATGGGTGGTGGTGGACGGCGAGAGCAAGCCGGGCATCAGGTCAGCGGCCGTGACTGCTGTCAAAATGGACGTGCGGCCCACCTTTGGGTGGCTCAACTGGACGGTGCTCGTGGCCTATCTCGTGGGCATGGTGCTGCTGGGCTATTACTTTATGAAGCGCGGCGAGGGCAATGCCGACGACTTTTTCAAGGGCGGCGGCCGCATACCCTGGTGGGCAGCGGGCATCAGCATCTATGCCACCATGCTCAGCGCCATCACCTACATGGCCTACCCCGCCAAGGCTTACGCCACCGACTGGACTTACTACCCCATGCTGGTGACCATACTGCTGGTGTCGTTCCCCGTTATCAAGTATTATTTGCCATTTTTCAGACGCCTCAACGTGACGAGCGCTTACGAGTATCTTGAACGTCGCTTCAACGCGCCCACTCGTCTACTGGCATCGGCCTTGTTCATCATCTTTATGGTGGTGCGCATGGCATTGGTGCGGCGGTTACGGGCATCAACCTCTACATCTGCATTGTGCTCATGGCGCTTGTCACCATCGTTTACTGCACCATGGGTGGTGTCGAGGCCGTGGTGTGGGGCGATGTGGTACAGGGCTTCATACTGGTGGGTGGCGCACTCTTTGCAGCCGGCTACCTGGTGTGGGGCACCGATGGCGGGGCAAGCGGTTTCTGGCAGATAGCCATGGACGACCACAAGATGCGGCTCTTTAGCTGGAGCCTCGACTACCGTTCGGCCACCTTCTGGGTTATCATATTAGGCGGTATGGCCAACAACCTCATATCTTACACCAGCGACCAGACTGTCATTCAGCGCTACCTTACCACCAAGGACGAGGCTGGCGCACGGCGCAGCATCATGCTCAACGGCCTGATGAGCGTGTTTGTGAGTGTGGCATTCTTTGCCATTGGCACAGGGCTGTACACCTTTTTCAAGACACACCCCGCAGCGCTCGACTACACCATGGGCAAGGCCGACACGATATTCCCCTTCTTCATGATGAGCCAGCTGCCACAAGGGGTGGCCGGACTGCTCATTGCGGCTATTTTTGCTGCTACCATGAGCACCATATCGTCCAACATCAACTCTGTGGCCACGGCCTACAGTGTCGACTTTTACCAACGCTTCCGCCCCACTGCCAGCAATGCTGCCACCCTGCGCGTGGCACGCCGCACCTGCATCGTGTCGGGCGCATTGGGCATGTGCATGGCACTGCTCATGGCCACATGGCACATTCTCTCGCTGCTTGACTTTTTCCAGGAGATACTCGGATTGCTCTCAAGCGGTCTCGGCGGTCTGTTTCTGATGGGCATATTCTTTCCGCGCATCGGCGGCAAAGCGGCTCTTACGGGCTTTGTGTGTGGCGTGGGGGCAGTGTTTGCCGTGCGCTATCTCACCGACACAAGTTTCCTGCTCTACGGCTGCATCGGCATGGCCACATCGGTGGCTGTGGGCCTGGTGTGCTCTTGCTTTGTCAGGGAGCACAAATCACTCGCCGGATTGTGCTGGAAAACACGACCCTAACGCCCGAGAGCGCACACTTTTTCGGAAAACGTGCAATTTGTCGTATCTTTTTAGCCTAAAAGTTTGTCAGTATTAGGAATAAGCATTACTTTTGCACGCGGAAACTTAAATACAAGGAACATAATTCATTAAATTCAAATTAAGAAACTATGTCTGATATTGAAGCAAAAGTAAAGGCTATCATCGTTGACAAGCTCAGCGTTGACGAATCTGAAGTTAAGAACGAAGCAAGCTTCGCTAACGACCTCGGTGCTGACTCTCTCGACACTGTAGAGCTCATCATGGAATTTGAGAAGGAATTTGGCATCACTATCCCCGATGACAAGTCTGAAAAGATTTCAACCGTAGGTGACGCTATCGCTTACATCGAAGGAGAAGTTAACAAGTAATCTGCTTGTCTTACGACTACCCAACCCAAAACAATTAACGTTTAACGTTACGCGTCTGCGTCGCTATGCTGTCAGCCCCCTGACGGTGTGGAGACAGGTCGCTGTACGTTAAACGTTAATTGCATTATGGCATTACACGCCTACAAAAACACTGCATATCAACACGTTTCACCCCTATGCTGCAGCACACAGCTGAACGGCTCTGGTGCACACAAGCCCACCCCTCGAAACACACCTTATTTGTTTAGTAGATTAGCGAGTACTACCCCAGCCCACCCATAGCGTGGCGCGGGAAACAAGCGGACAGCACACTGCCGCGTGCGTGCTAATCTACTAAAGTGCAAAGAGAGCCACAAGGCACACACCGCCCATGCTGCCACTCAAACTGACGGCTGCGCATTCATTAACGATATTCAAACTTTATGGAACTCAAAAGAGTTGTTGTAACAGGCCTTGGCGCCCTCACACCAGTAGGTAACACTGTACCCGAAACTTGGGAAAACATCAAGAACGGCGTTAGCGGCGCCGGCCCTATCACACACTTCGATGCGTCGAAGTTCAAAACACAGTTTGCGTGCGAGGTGAAGGGCTTTAAGGCTACCGACTTTATCGACCGCAAGGAGGCTCGCAAAATGGACCTTTACGAGCAGTACGCTCTCGTGGCTGCCATGGAGGCTATCAAGGACAGCGGCTTTGACCTCGAAACTATCGACAAAAACCGCATCGGCGTGGTGCTCGGTGTAGGTATCGGCGGTATTCACACCTTTGAGGAGGAAGCTGGCTACTATGCCATCAACAAGGAGAACGGCCCTAAGTTCAACCCCTTCTTCATACCTAAGATGATTGCCGACATCGCTGCCGGACAAATCTCTATCCAGTACGGTTTCCATGGTCCCAACTACACCACTACCTCGGCTTGCGCCTCATCAACCAACGCTCTGGCCGATGCCTTCAACCTCATTCGCCTCGGCAAGGCCGACGCCATGGTGACCGGTGGTGCCGAAGCTGCCATCTGGCCTTGCGGCGTGGGCGGATTTAACGCCATGCACGCGCTCTCAACACGCAACGACGACCCCACACACGCTTCACGCCCCTTCAGCAAGAGCCGCGACGGCTTTATCATGGGCGAGGGTGCCGGTATACTTATCCTTGAGGAACTTGAGCACGCCAAGGCACGCGGCGCCAAGATTTACTGCGAGGTGGCTGGCGCTGGCATGTCGGCCGACGCACACCACATCACTGCCTCACACCCCGAAGGCCTCGGTGCCAACCTCGTAATGAAGGCTGCCCTCGAAGACGCTGAAATGAAGCCCGAGGACATCGACTACATCAATGTGCACGGCACATCTACCCCCGTGGGCGACATCTCTGAGGTGAAGGCCATTACCAAGCTCTTTGGCCAGCACGCTTACGAGCTCAACATCTCGTCTACAAAGAGTATGACCGGCCACTTGCTCGGTGCTGCCGGTGCTGTTGAAGCACTCATCTGCTGCCTCTCGGTGCAGAACGATATTGTGCCGCCTACCATCAACCACGAGGACGACGATCGCGACGAGAACATCGACTACAACCTCAACTTCACCTTTAACAAGGCACAGAAGCGCACCGTACGCGCTGCATTGAGCAATACATTCGGCTTTGGCGGACACAACGCCTGCTGCATTGTAAAGAAGTATGAAGCCTAACGCACCCCAAGGCGCGTAACATGTGCAAATGTGCAAATGCGCAGATGTGCAAATGCTATCACGCATAGCATTTCGACACGCTGGCGCATCTGCACATTTGCGCTTTTCCCATATCCACATCATACACCCTAATTCAACGGCAATTTGTGCGCACGGCTTGCACAACAGCACGTCACGCCACATTTGCACTGCATTTATATGATACTGAACTTATTTGACCGCATGAAGCTCCCCTTCCGCAAGAACAAGGAGTTTCTGTCGGCCCTATACGACATATTGGGCTTTTACCCGCACAATATCGAGATATACCGCATCGCTTTCTCGCACAAGTCGCTCAGCTACCGACGCGACGCCGATGGCAAAAAGGGCGGCAAGGACCGCAAGGCCAACAACCGCGACCGCAAACAGCGCAGCGAGAATACCTCGAAACCGCTCAACAACGAACGACTCGAATACCTGGGCGACGCCGTGCTCGAGACTATCGTGAGCGACATTCTCTTCCACCACTTTCCACACAAGCGCGAGGGCTTTCTCACATCTACCCGCTCTAAAATTGTGCAGCGCGAGGCACTTAACCGACTGGCCGCCGACATGGGGCTCGAAAAGCTCATTCTGGCTGCACAAGGCACACGCATGAGCCACACCAACATTGGCGGCAATGCCTTTGAAGCGCTGATGGGGGCCATTTATCTGGACCGCGGCTTCAAAACTTGCCAATGGTTCATCAACAACCGCGTTATAGGCCGGTACGTCGACCTCGACAACGTGGCGCAGAAGGAAGTCAACTTTAAGAGCAAACTGCTGGAGTGGAGTCAGAAGAACCGCATCAACATCAACTTTAAGGACACTGCCTGCGATGGCGAAAAGGGCTTCCGCACCGTTATCAGCATCGAAGGCATCACCATAGCACGCGGCAGCGGACGCTCAAAAAAGGAGAGCCAGCAGGAGGCTTCGAAAGAGGCCCTCACACGTATGCGCCGCGAGCCTGCCACATACGACAGCATCTTCCGTGCTAAAGAAAAGCGCACTGCCATGGAGGCCGAAGAGTCGTTCGCACTGCCCAAAATCGACACCATCGAGGACGGACTGAGCAAGGGCAAAGCCTCTAAAGCCAAGGGCAAGAACAAGGCCGACGCCCCCGTGCTCGATGAGCAGGACAGCAAAGCCCCGAAGAGCGCGCAGGAACTCTCTGACGAGGCTTACGACACGGCTTACGACGAGGCTGCCTCGTACGAAGTGATTGACACGCCACCAGCCGAACCCGTGCTCACGGCTGAGGACTACGAGGCCAAGGGGATACCAGCTCCCCCCGAAGAGGACGAGCTGAAAGCTGCCGACGAAAGTCTGCGCAAAAAGCGCACACGCAACCGCGGCCCCAAGACTATGGGCGATGCCGTGAAGGGACAGACCAAGGGGGCCACTACCACCGAGGAGCGTGCCGCCAAACGCGAGGCCGAACGCCAAGCCGAAGTGGAACGACAACGCGCCAAGGCAGAGCACAAACGCCAAATGGCTGAAAAGGCCAAGGCCAAGGCCGAAGCCATCGAGACCAAAGCAGAGCCTGAACCTCTGACCGAAGCCGTGGCAAGCGAGACGCAGACACAAATATCGGGTCTGTTAGGCGCACTCCGCACACACGCCGACCATGAGGCTGAAGCCGTGGCAGAGAGCCGCTATGCCAAGACCAAAGCACCCAGCCACGCCAAGACCGAACCCCCCGTTGCCCCAAGCGCTGAAATGGCCAATGACGCTGACATAGCCCACACAGCCGATGAAGTGCAAACGCTGGCCGAAGTAGAAGAAACCTTCATCATAAAGGAGGACATCAAACCTGCACAGCAAGCTGAGGACGAAAGCCAGGAGGCCGCACTCGAAAGCCAAGAGGCTACAAATGAAAGTCACGAAGCCGCGCTCGAAAGTCACGAAGCCGCAAACGAAGTTCTGGTTGAAATGGAAACAGACGTTGAGCCAGAGACCAAGCCCGAAGCAGAGGCCGCATTTGACAGCACAACAGAGAAGGCAGACAACGAGGCTGAAAAGGCAGACAACGTGGCCGAAGAAAGTGACAACATGGCCGTTGATACTGACAGCGTAGCCGAAGAGGGTGATGACACTACCATCAACACCATTGACACTACCGCCACTGCCGTCGAAACTACCGAGGTAACTGAGCCCGAGGACAAAGACCTTGACAACGACAGCGAGTCAGACGCCGCCGCAAGCATTGTACCATCGCTCACGCTGGACGACATCGTGTTCGGCACAGAGCACGACGAGCATTTTGCCACATTGCGAGATAACAACTTCGACAGCGCCGACAGCGAAAGCGACACTGCGGCACAAGAGGACGAGGCTGAAGCAACACAAGACAAGCCTCAGCGCAACAAAAAGCGGACTAACAACAACCGCCGTCGCCGCCGTCCACAAAATGCCAACAAACAAGGCACAGAAAGCGACGCCAATGGCAAGGCCGAAAATGCAACCAGTGCCAATGCGCCCACGGCCAATGCTGACAAGCCAAAGCCACACAAGCACAGAGGCCGCCGACGTCCTAACAAGGGCAAAAAAGAGGGCGACGCATAACGTACTTCAATAACATAAATACCTCACCACGCGGGAGGGCATGCCTACAACTGTAACACACATTACGGCTATTGGCACGCCCTCCCGCGTCATTTTACCAACCCCAATCCGTTGGTACAACTGCCGCTGATAATGATATAAAAGGCGGTTTTTCGTTTTTTTAATCCAGGGAGCAATACCAAACGGCAGTTTTTTTCGTTAACTTAGCATCGCTTTCACAACCAGCCGCCTCCCACTACGAGGGAAACTGGCCCCGAAAGCCATCATATCAAAAACACAGTAACTAACCCACAAATCCTTGATAATGGAAACACGTAATAAGAACTACTGTATCATTCTGGCCGGTGGTGTTGGACGCCGCTTGTGGCCCGCAAGTCAGAAGGAGCTGCCCAAACAATTTATCGACTTCTTCGGCACAGGCCGCACCCTGCTGCAACAAACCTTCGACCGCTTTGCCCGTTTTATCCCCACCAACCACATATACATATCCACCTACGAGAGCTATGTGTCCCTTGTGCGCGAGCAACTGCCCGAAGTGCCCGAGGCCAACATTCTGCCCGAGCCCGTGCAGCTCAACACCGCCCCCGCAGCCATTTGGGGCACATGGCACACAGTGCTGTCCGATGCCGATGCCAATGTAGTGGTAAGTCCAGCCGACCAACTCATACAGCACGCCGACCGTTTCGAAGCCCAGATACTGCGCGGCCTCGACTACGTTGACACCCACGCCGACTTCCTGGCCATAGGCGTCAAACCCACGCAGCCCAACACAGCTTACGGCTACATACAGATGGGCAACGCCATAGGCAACGCCGACAACAAGCTGCACAAAGTGCAATCGTTCAGCGAGAAGCCCGAACTTGACTATGCCAAGATGTTTATGCAGAGCGGCGAGTTTCTGTGGAACACCGGCATATTCATGTGGAAAGGCAAGACCCTCGGCCAGCACCTCTCAAGCATGGCACACCGCCCCGACCGCCCCGTTGAAGAAGTGGCCAAACAAATGGTCACCATAGCCGAGGAGATGAACTACGTGCGCTCATGCATACCCGAGGGCCTGCCGCGCAGCATCGACCTGCTTGTGCTCGAGCACTGCAGCAATGTGGCAGTGTTGGAGTGCAACTTTGGGTGGGCCGACGTAGGTTGCTGGACAGAGCTGCACGAAGTGTCGCACACCGATGCCGACGGCAATGCCGTGAGCGGTGGTGCCCGCGTGATGCTGCAAGGCACCCAAAACTGCATGGTGCGACTGCCACAACACATGAAAGCCATCATAGCCGGACTCGACGGCTACGTGATAGCACAGCAAGGCGACATACTGATGATATGCCCCAACAACGACCCCGATGCCACGCGCCGTCTCATCAACGAGGGCCAGTTCTTCTGACCTCCGCTCCCCCACGCCCCACATAGCCGCCCCGGTGCACCCGCCGCGGCTTCACTGGCAAAAAGTCTCCAATCCGTAACCGATGCTCCCGCAGCACCGGCACAGATTGGAGACTTTTTGCGTATATCCACCACACACACCGCGCCACCACATACAAAGCAAACAAACGCAAGTCCCTCCGCCAGGAGCGTGTATTAAACCGCGCGTGTACAAAGAAATAAGGGTGAAGCTTTAATAAAAACATGGGTTTTTAGTAACTTTGCCCACAAATATCTAAAAATTTTACAACATGGCACAGAAACCAAGCATACCCAAAGGCACACGCGACTTTGGTGCGGTCGAAATGGCCCGCCGCAACTATATTTTCAACACCATACGCGAGGTGTACGCACTCTACGGCTTCCGTCAGATTGAAACGCCCGCCATGGAGAACCTCTCCACCCTCATGGGCAAGTATGGCGAGGAGGGCGACAAACTGCTCTTCAAAATACTCAACTCGGGCAACTTCCGTGGCGAAGTGACCGCCGAGGAATACGCCGAAAAGAATTCGGCCCAGCTCGCAGCCCGCTTCTGCGAGAAAGGCCTTCGCTACGACCTCACCGTGCCCTTTGCACGCTACGTGGTGCAGCACCGCGACGAGTTGCAGATGCCCTTCAAGCGCTACCAGATACAACCCGTGTGGCGCGCCGACCGTCCGCAAAAGGGCCGCTACCGCGAGTTCTACCAGTGCGACGCCGACGTAGTTGGCTCTGACTCACTGCTCAACGAGGTAGAGCTGATGCAGATTGTCGACGAAGTGTTCAGCCGTTTCGGCATTCGCGTCTGCATCAAGATCAACAACCGCAAAATTCTCAGCGGCATAGCCGAGATTATAGGTGCAGCCGACAAGATTGTCGACATCACCGTGGCCATTGACAAACTCGACAAGATAGGTCTTGACAAGGTAAACGAAGAGTTGCGCGCAGTAGGTCTGAGCGAAGAGGCTGTTGAAAAGTTGCAGCCCATCATCTCGCTTTCGGGCACCAACGAGCAGAAACTCGACACCATGCGCCAAGTGCTGGCCGCCAGCGAGACGGGCTTGAAGGGAGTTGACGAAGTAGCCTTTGTGCTCAACGCCCTCAAGGCCAGCGAACTGCGCAACGAGCTCGAGCTCGACCTCACCCTGGCCCGCGGCCTCAACTACTACACGGGCTGCATATTCGAGGTCAAGGCACTCGACGTACAGATAGGTTCCATCACCGGTGGCGGCCGCTACGACAACCTCACCGGCATATTCGGTCTGCCAGGCCTGAGCGGCGTCGGCATATCATTTGGTGCCGACCGCATCTACGACGTACTCACCCAGCTCGACCTCTACCCTGCCGAGACCAACTCAGGCGCCCGCATTCTGTTCATCAACTTTGGTGCCAACGAGGCCGCCCACTGTCTGCGCCTGGCCGCCGCCATACGCAAGGCCGGCATCTCGGCCGAGGTATACCCCGACTCTGTTAAAATGAAAAAGCAGATGAGCTACGCCAACGCCCACAAAGTGCCCTTCGTAGCCCTGGTTGGCGAGAGCGAAATGGCCGAAGGCAAGGTAGCCCTTAAAAACATGGAGACCGGCGAGCAGCAAAACCTCAGCCTCGACGAGGTGATTGAACACATCAAGTAAACACAAACTGATGAACGAAGAGAACACACACCACCTGCCCTATTTTGACGAGGTGAACAAAATGTACACCATGCGCGAGGCCATTGAAGAAGCCAAGCGCTGCCTGCACTGCAAAGTGCCACAATGCAAAAAGGGCTGCCCCATCGAGAACAACATACCCGACTTCATACACGAGCTCTCAAAGGGCAACATGGGTGAGGCCATGGCCATACTGCACGAAAAAACCAACCTTCCCGCCATCTGCGGCCGTGTGTGCCCACACGAAAAGCAGTGCGAAGGCCATTGCGTGCTCGGCCGCCGCGACAACCCCGTGCGAGTGGGCAAGCTCGAAAGCTTTGTAGCACAATTCGACGCCGAAATGAACCTGACCCACGAGCGCATACCCGAAAAAACACGCGGCAAGGTGGCCGTCATAGGCTCAGGCCCCGCCGGCCTTACCGTGGCAGGCGACCTGGCGCGCCAGGGCTTCAATGTCACCATATTCGAAGGGCAGCCCGAGCCAGGCGGCGTGCTGATGTACGGCATACCCGAGTACCGACTGCCCAAAGCCGTGGTGCGCAACGAAATTAAGCGCATCGAGGCACTCGGCGTACACTTTGTAACCAACTGCCTTGTAGGCGCGCCCGAGAGCGGTGTCACCGTTGACAGCCTGTTTGCTCAAGGCTTCGACGCCATATTCATGGGCACCGGCACCGCCCTGCCCCAAAACCTCAACGTGCCAGGGGCTAATCTGCGCCGCGTCACACAGTCAACCGACTTTCTGCACAACGTCAACGCCTACGTTGAGGGTGCCCTGCCCTACGAGATGGTGCCACTGCGCAAGGGCGACCGCGTGGCCGTGATAGGCGGTGGCAACGTGGCCATGGACGCCGCACGCACCGCACAGCGCCTGGGTGGCGACGTCACCGTCATATACCGCCGCACACAAGAGGAAATGCCCGCCATCAAGAGCGAGTACGAAGACGCTGTAAAGGAAGGCGTAAAATTCATGTGGAAAACCAACTCCATCGAATTCCTTGGCAACGAAAAGGGCCGTGTGCGTGCCATCAGACTGGCCACCCCCGACGGCGAA
>OKUO01000458.1_pt1 | contig 14177 bp, 12 predicted proteins | sample 1606481 | NCBI WGS metagenome assembly OKUO01 (sample SAMEA3882503, study PRJEB24775) | human gut metagenome | biome: human-associated habitat; feature: intestine environment; material: feces | place: Netherlands | collected 2009/2010
TGGCTGGCAAGCGGTATCTGTCCGGTGCCGTTGTCTTTGTTCGCTACGATACCAATGGCAGCTTTGTTGCCCTTACCACCAGTGATCTGTATCTGATCCAGTGCTATCTGGCCGAGAACAGTGTTCCTCTGATGGCTGGCCGCGAGAAGATGGTCTGCATCTGCATTGACTGAGAGGTGCAGCATGGATACCGAAATGACCCGCTATGAGAGTTTCGCAGAAGTCACGGAGGACTTTTACTGTTCCGCCGTTGATGTTTTGAAGATTCTGGTTCTCCGTCTGCACGACTACCATGCTCGTTGCTTCCATTCTCTGCGGGATGCTCTGTACGACTATTTTTCTACCGATGCCGCACCGCATACTCATGCCAATGTTTCCACTAAGCATACCGTCACCGCGTCTTGCGCTCCCCGTCCTCCCTGAGAGGATTCTTCTCACAGTTCAGTCAATGCAGGAGGTTCGCTATGAATTATATTTATTCGTTTATCATTTTTGAAGCTGGTGCCTTTTTCGGCTTCTTTGTGGCAGCTCTGTTGAACGCCGCCCGTGCTGGGCAGGAAATCACTATCAAATTTGAGGAGGAAGATAATGGAACAGAACGAGAACACTCTGTCGGTGCTGAAAATTGCACCGGGACAGTATCCGCAGCAGGTCGAGATCGATAACGACCTGAAAGCCTTGCAGCAGGCGGTGGGCGGCTCCATCGGCGCAAGCTACCCTTTTGAAGATCCGGTTGCCATCGTCTATAACGATGACGGCAAGCTCATGGGTCTGCCGCTGAACCGTGCCCTGTGGGACGAGGACGGGCTGATGTACGATGTCATTGCCGGAACCTTTCTGGTGGTGGGGCTGGGAGAGGAAGATTTTGTGTCGCTCTCTCCGGAGCTGGCGCAGAAGTATGAAGAAGAATTCCATCAACCCGAAGCTTTTCTCCCTCTGGGGCGTCGCCTGATGGTCATTCCGGTTCCGGATGAATCGGTTCAGAATGACGCAGAAAAGGCCGTAAACAAGCCCCCGGTGGAACATGACCGCTAAGACGATTTTCTGCACAGGAGGTGGTAACGATGCAGGAAGAAATCGAGCATAAGACGGTCAACCTTGCCATCTCGACCACAAAACTGTCCGCCCGCACCCTGCTGCGCGGGATGCAGTTTCTGTTGCGGCAGTACGACAAGCACGCTTCGCAGGGCAAGCAGTCCATGAAGCGGTTGGTACGGCAGAACCGTGGCGTGACCAATGTGGAGATTCAGAAAACCGGTATCAAGGATTTTGACCGCTATGCCAAGCGGTATCACATCGACTACTCCATCCAGAAAGACCTGTCCTGCAAGCCGCCCCGGTATCTAATCTACTTCAAGGCACAGGACACGGATGCCTTGAGCGCAGCGTTCAAGGAATATTCGGCATCGGTGCTGGATAAAACCAAGCGTCCTTCCGTGCTGGCAAAGCTGCATGATCTGGCGCAGTCCGTTGCAAATCTGCCGGACAAAGTGCGGCACAAGCAGGAGGAGCGCGGCCTATGAGCAAAAAGAAGCTTTCCAAGCTGCTGGCGCTCTATCTGCCCTATGTGGTAATTGGCTTGCTAGCCACTAATCTGGGCGAGGCGTGGCGGCTGGCCGTGGGCAAGGAACTGGGCGATAAAATCGTATCGCTGATGGATACGCTCCCGGCTGCATTTTCAAATCCGCTGCCCAGTCTGCACCTATTTGACTTGTTCATTGGTCTGTGCTGCGGTGCTGGAATGCGGCTGGCGGTGTACCTGAAAGGCAAAAACGCCAAAAAGTACCGGCATGGCATGGAGTACGGCTCTGCCCGGTGGGGCACCGCCAAGGATATTGCCCCCTACATCGACCCCAAGTTTGAAAACAACATCCTGCTGACCCAGACCGAACGCCTGACCATGACTGGGCGGCCCAAAGACCCCAAAACAGCCCGGAATAAAAATGTGCTTGTGATCGGCGGCTCCGGCAGCGGCAAGACCCGCTTCTATGTGAAGCCCAACCTCATGCAATGTTTCCCCACTTCCGACTATCCCACCTCATTCGTGGTCACAGACCCAAAAGGCACACTGGTTCTGGAAATGGGCCAAATGTTCCAGCGGGCAGGCTACCGGGTGAAAATCCTGAACACGATAAACTTTTCCAAGTCCATGAAGTACAACCCCTTTGTTTACATCCACTCGGAAAAAGACGTGCTGAAGCTAGTGAATACCCTTATCGCTAACACCAAAGGCGAGGGTGAAAAATCAGCAGAAGATTTTTGGGTGAAGTCGGAACGGCTGTTCTACACCGCACTCATTGGCTACATCTGGTACGAGGCCCCGGCAGAGGAAATGAACTTCACCACCCTGCTGGAAATGATAAACGCCAGTGAAGCCCGCGAGGATGACCCGGACTTTCAAAGCCCGGTGGACCTCATGTTTGAACGGCTGGAACAGAAAGACCCGGACCACTTCGCCGTCCGGCAGTACAAAAAGTTTTTGCTGTCGGCCGGCAAGACCCGTTCCTCCATCCTGATAAGCTGTGGTGCCCGTTTAGCCCCATTTGACATCCGGGAGGTGCGGGAGCTGATGGAGGACGATGAAATGGAACTGGACACCATCGGGGATGAAAAGACGGTATTGTTCCTGATTATGAGCGACACGGACACCACCTTCAACTTCATTCTTGCCATGCTTCAAAGCCAGCTTATCAACCTGCTGTGTGACCGTGCGGATGATAAATACGGCGGTCGGCTGCCTGTCCATGTACGGCTGATTCTGGACGAGTTCGCCAACATTGGGCAGATTCCCAACTTCGACAAGCTGATCGCCACCATCCGCAGCCGGGAAATCTCGGCATCCATCATTTTGCAGAGCCAGTCGCAGCTAAAAGCCATCTACAAGGATGCGGCCGAAATCATTTCGGACAACTGCGATTCTGTTCTCTTTTTGAGTGGGCGGGGTAAGAATGCCAAAGAGATCTCCGATGCGCTGGGGAAAGAGACCATCGACAGTTTCAACACCAGCGAGAACCGGGGTTCTCAAACCTCCCACGGACTGAACTATCAAAAATTAGGAAAGGCGTTGATGTCAGAGGACGAAATCGCAATCATGGACGGCGGCAGGTGCATTTTGCAGCTGCGGGGCGTGAGGCCGTTCTTCTCGGAGAAGTTCGACATTACAAAGCACCCGCACTACAAGTACCTTGCGGACGCGGACAAAAAGAATACCTTTGAGGTGGACAGGTTCTTATCCACCCTGCGCCGGAAACGGCAGCAGGTAGTCGCACAGGACGAAAGTTTTGACCTGTACGAAATCGACCTGTCGGATGAAGATGCAGCCGCCGAATGAGGCGGCATTTTTTGAAAAAATTTTTGAGTGCCGCAGAACAAGCGGCAGAAAGTGAGGACCTTATGGAATTTTTCAACAGCGCAGTTGATACTTTGCAGACGATTGTGGTCGGTCTGGGCGGTGCCCTGTGTGTCTGGGGTGGCATCAACCTGTTGGAGGGCTATGGACAGGATAACCCCGGCAGCAAGAGCCAGGGCGTGAAGCAGCTGGTCGCGGGCGGCGGCGTTGCCCTGATCGGCGTGACCCTTGTCCCGCTGCTGTCCGGGCTGCTGGGCTAACCTCAACTTATCCGTACATCCACCTTTGAGACCCCACCGCGCTCTCCCGCTCACATGGGAGGGCGCGGGAAAGGAGGTATCTTTGCTTGATTAGTGAGATCATCGAGAAATGGATAAAAGGCATTTTGATAGATGGCATCACGGGCAACCTCTCCGGCCTGTTCGACAACGTGAACGCCAAGGTGGGCGAAATCGCTTCGGACGTTGGTTCTACCCCGCAGGCATGGAACAGCGGCATTTTCAATATGCTGCGCAGTCTTTCCGAAACGGTGGTGCTGCCCATTGCAGCGGCCATCCTTGCCCTTGTGATGTGCCATGAGCTTATCCAGATGATTACCGAAAAGAACAATATGCACGACTTCGATACTTCCATGTTCTTCCGCTGGATTTTCAAGTCTGCCTTTGCCATCCTCATAGTCAGCAACACATGGAATATCGTTATGGGTGTGTTCGATGCCACCCAGAGCGTTGTCAACCAAAGTTCCGGCGTTATCATTGGCGAAACATCCATCCACTTTGACCGCCTGATACCCGGACTGGAATTTCAACTGGAAAGCATGACCATCGGCAGTCTGCTCAGCCTGTGGTTCCAGACCCTTGTGGTGGGCCTGACCATGAACATCCTGTCCATCTGCATCTTCCTTGTGACCTACGGCCGCATGATTGAGATTTACGTTGTGACCGCACTGGGGCCTATCCCGCTGGCGACCATGGGCAGCAGCGAGTGGCGCAGCACCGGGCAGAACTATTTGAAATCGCTTTTGGCGTTAGGCTTCCAAGCGTTCCTGATTATGATTGTCGTGGGCATCTATGCGGTGCTGATACGCAACATTTCAGGTGCAGCGGACATTGCCGGGGCCATCTGGGGCTGCATGGGCTACACCGTGCTACTCTGTTTCTGTCTGTTCAAGACCGGCAGCATCAGCAAGTCGGTGTTTGGTGCCCACTAAGGCCGAGAAAGGAAAAACGTATGGCGTATGTGACCGTTCCCAAAGATTTGACCCATGTAAAATCCAAAGTCTTATTCGGGCTGACCAAGCGGCAGCTGGTCTGCTTCGGCGGCGCGCTCCTCACGGGCGGGCCGCTTTATTTTTTGACCCGGGACTATCTTTCCAACAGCGCGGCGGCCCTGCTGATGATTTTTGCCATGTTGCCGGGGCTGCTGTTCGCTCTGTTTGAGCGGCACGGCCAGCCCCTTGAAGTGGTGATTCAGCAAATGATTCAGTGCTGCTTTATTCGTCCCAAGGAAAGGCCCTATCAGACCAACAATGCTTACGCCGCCCTTGTGCGGCAATACCAAATGGAACAGGAGGTAAAGGCCATTGTCCAGAAAAACGATACCCCGCGAAACCGAAAAGCCCAAAAAGCTCACCCGCGCCCAGAAAAAAGAAATTGATGCCGTTCTCCGCAAGTACAAGGGTGACGGCAAGCCCCGCACGGCACAGGCCACCATCCCGTATGAGGCCATCTACCCGGACGGTGTGTGCCGCATTGACCGACGCACGTTCTCCAAGTGCATTGCCTTTGAGGACATCAGCTATCAGCTGGCCCAGCCGGAAACGAGGACCGCCATCTTTGAACACCTGTGCGACCTGTACAACTATGTGGATGCCTCCATCCATGTGCAGCTTTCGTTTCTCAATCGCAAGGTTGACCCGGTGCAGTACGCAAAAAGTTTTGAGATCGCACCGCAGGGGGATGATTTTGACGACATCCGCGCCGAGTACACCGCCATCCTGCAAAAGCAGCTTGCCAGCGGAAACAACGGCATTGTCAAAACCAAGTACCTGACCTTCACCATCGAGGCAGACAATCTAAAAACCGCACGGGCGCGGCTGACCCGCATTGGTCTTGACCTGCTGGGCTATTTCAAGACCATGGGCTGCGTGGCGCACGTCATGGACGGACAGGCGCGTTTGGAGGTGCTGCACGGCATCTTCCACCCGGACGGGGAACCGTTCCGCTTTGACTGGGACTGGCTGGCACCCTCCGGCCTGTCCACCAAGGACTTTGTGGCACCGTCCTCCCTCTGCTTCGGTACGGCCAAGACTTTTGGTCTGGGCGGCAAATATGGAGCTGTGAGCTTTTTACAAATCCTTGCGCCGGAACTTTCGGATGAAATGCTGGCCGATTTTCTCAAAACGGAAAGCGGCATTCTCGTCAATCTCCATGTGCAGGCCATCGACCAGACCGAGGCCATCAAAACCATCAAGCGGAAGATCACAGACCTTGACGCCATGAAGATTCAGGAGCAGAAAAAGGCTGTCCGTTCCGGGTACGACATGGATATACTCCCCAGCGACCTTGCCACTTACGGCGAGGACGCCAAAAAGCTGCTGAACAAATTGCAGACCCGGAACGAACGGCTTTTCATGCTGACCTTTCTTGTGCTGAATGTGGCCGACACCAAGCAAAAGCTGGGCAACGATGTGTTCCAAGCCGCAGGTGTGGCACAGAAGTATAACTGCTCGCTTGTCCGGCTGGACTACCAGCAGGAACAGGGCCTTGTGTCCAGCCTGCCGCTGGGCATCAACCAGATAAAGATTCAGCGCAGCCTTACCACCTCCAACGTGGCGGTGTTTGTGCCCTTTGTCACGCAGGAGCTTTTCCAGAGCGGTGCGGCCATGTACTACGGCATCAACGCAAAATCCCACAACATGATCATGCTGGACCGCAAGCAGGCCCGGTGTCCCAACGGCTTGAAGCTGGGCACGCCCGGCAGCGGCAAATCCATGAGCTGCAAGTCCGAAATCGTCAGTGTGTTTTTAACGACTGCTGACGATATTTTTATTTCAGACCCAGAAGCCGAGTATTATCCGCTGGTCAAGCGGCTGCATGGGCAGGTCATCAAACTTTCGCCCACCAGCAAGGACTATGTAAACCCGCTGGACATCAACCTCAACTACTCCGAGGATGATAGTCCGCTTGCCCTGAAATCGGATTTTGTGCTGTCGTTCTGTGAGCTGGTCATGGGCGGTAAAACAGGTCTGGAAGCGATTGAGCGCACCGTGATAGACCGTGCCGTGAAAGCCATCTACCGCCCCTATCTGGCGAGCCCCTGCCCGGAGAATATGCCGATTCTCTCTGACCTCCACCAAGCCCTGCTCGACCAGCACTTGCCGGAAGCGGACCGGGTAGCGCAGGCATTGGACCTGTATGTGTCCGGCTCGCTGAACGTGTTTAACCACAAAACGAATGTGGACATCCACAACCGGCTTGTGGCCTTTGACATCAAAGAGTTAGGAAAACAGTTAAAAAAATTGGGGATGCTCATTATCCAAGACCAGATATGGGGCCGCGTCACCCAGAACCGCAGCCAAGGCCGGGCCACATGGTATTTTGCAGACGAGTTCCACCTTTTGCTGAAAGAGGAACAGACCGCCGCATACAGTGCCGAGATTTGGAAGCGCTTCCGCAAATGGGGCGGCGTGCCCACAGGTGCCACCCAAAATGTGAAGGACCTTCTTTCTTCCCCGGAGATTGAGAACATTCTGGAAAACAGCGACTTCATCACGCTGCTGAATCAGGCATCCGGCGACCGCAAAATCCTTTCGGAACGGCTGAACCTCTCCGCAGACCAGCAGAAGTACATCGACAATTCGGAACCGGGCGAAGGACTGCTGATTTTTGAAAACGTGGTGCTTCCGTTTTCCAACCCCATCCCGAAAAACACACAGCTCTATAAGATCATGACCACCCGGCTCAGCGAGGTGGTGGAGCTATGAGCTTAACACATTTCAGCTTGTTTTCCGGCATCGGCGGCATCGACCTTGCCGCGGAAGCAGCGGGGTTTACCTCTGTCTGTCAATGCGAGTGGGCGGCATTTCCCGCCGCTGTGCTGGCAAGCCACTGGCCGGAAGTGCCCCGTTTTCAGGACATCACCACTGTAACAAAGGAGGCTTTCTTTGAAAAAACAGGACTTCGCACCGTCACCCTCATTTCAGGTGGCTTCCCGTGCCAGCCGTTCTCCACCGCAGGGCGGCAGCGCGGCTTCCACGATGAACGCTACCTGTGGCCCGAAATGCTGCGGGTCATCCGGGAATTGCAGCCCCGTTGGGTGCTTGGAGAAAATGTTGCTGGCTTCCTCCGTATGGGGCTCGACAAAACGCTCATTGACTTGGAGCTGGCAGGTTACGATGTTCGGGTTTTCGTATTACCTGCTGCTGCCGTTGGCGCGTGGCACGAACGGAAACGGGTATTCATCATCGGCTCCGCTGCTTCCCACACCCCTTGCCAGCGACACCGGGGATGTGGGCAAGGGGCTGGACATCCAAATCTCTGCGAATGGCAGTTACCGCAAGATGAACAAGGATGGCAAGGCGTGGACGGCGCGGCTTTCCCATGTGGTCTACCGGATGACCCCCACCACGCTGGAAAAGCCCTACCTCAACCCGGACTGGGTAGAGTGGCTGATGGGTTTCCCGCGCAAATGGACGGACATTCCCTTTGGGCCGAAGAACCCGCCGACATCCCGCGTCTGACCGAGGATGTGCCGAACCGCAGCAAGCGGATGAAAACACTGGGCAATGCAGTTTCGCCGCCGCAGGTGTTCCCGATTCTCAAATACATTGCGGACATTGAAACGGGCCGCTGTCCGATGGGAGGTGAAGAACTTTGAAAGAATTGCAGGCAAAAGCCAAAGTCACCCAGACCATGACCCGTGACGGTCTGGTGGTGGAAAATCAGGCGGACGGTACTGTGGAGAACATTTCCAGCCGGGAGGCGGAACAGGACTACTCCACGGATGCCGAGGACAAGGCCGAAAAAATCTTAGAGCGCGCTGAGGATGCCAAAGAAAAACATTCTGCTAAAAAGAAATCAAAAAAGGCAGCAGAAACCGCAACCACCGCCGAAAGTGAAGATGGCTTGCACCGTTCCGCTGCCCGTTTGGAACTGACCGAGGAAGAACGGGCAGACCCGGCGTTGCAGCCATACATCCACAAGGCGGAAGCAAAGGCCGACAAACTGGATGCAGCCCGCGTCGCTCTGCCGAAAAAGCGTGTCCCGGTCAAGGAAAAAGTCTACGATGCAGCCAGCGGCAAGGCAAAATCCACCCTGCGCTTTGAGCAGCAGGACAAAGGCCCGCCCAGCCTGAAACCAAACCCGGCCAGCCGCCCGCTGTCGGAAGCATTGCTGTTCGCTCACGGAAAAATCCATGAAGTCGAACACGAAAATGTGGGTGTGGAGGGTGGCCACAAGGGTGAAGAACTGGTGGAACGGCAGACCACTAAAGCCATCCGCAGCGGCATCCGGCACCACAAGATGAAACCCTACAAGGCCGTGGAAAAGGCAGAGCGGGAATTGCGTTCTGCCAACGCCGAGTATTTCTACCAGAAGTCTTTGCGGGACAATCCGCAGCTTGCGCAGTCTGCCAGCAACCCCATTTCCCGGATGTGGCAGAAACAGCGTATCAAGCAGCAGTATGCCAAAGCCGCACGGCAGGCCGGGCAAGCCGCCGCGCAGGGTGCAGCCACCACCGCAGAGAACGGTTTCCGGGTGACAAAGCTGGCGGCCGAGAGCGGCGAACGGGTGGCAGAATTTGCAGCCCAGAACTGGAAAACCATTCTGATCGTGGCGGTGTTCGGTCTGCTGGCCCTGCTGTTGATAACGGGCTTGCAGTCCTGCACCGTGATGGCGGGCACCGCTGGGACCGGCGTGACGGCATCCTCTTACTTTTCCAAGGATAAGGATATGCTGGGCGCAGAGAAAGCCTACGCCAAGTTGGAACAAAAGCTGCAACGGTATCTGGACACCTACGAAGCCACCCACAACTATGACGAGTACCATTTTTATCTGGACGAAATCGAGCATGACCCCTATGTGCTGATCTCGATTTTGTCTGCGCTGCATGATGGCGTTTTTACATTGGCCGAGGTGCAGGGTGAACTTGAAATGCTGTTTGAAAAGCAGTACATCCTGACCGAGACCGTGACCATGCAGATACGTTACCGTACAAAAATGATGGTCATTATTGGCCCGTATGGTGTGCCGCAAGTTATCACCTACCAAGAACCGTATGAATACTACATCTGCACGGTCAAGCTGAAGAACAAGGATTTATCTCACCTGCCCGTGGAAGTACTGACCGAAGAACAGCTTAGTGCCTATTCGCTCTATATGCGCACGCTGGGCAACCGGCCGGATTTGTTTGGCAAAGCGCAATACCCCAATGCGTCCACCATCAAGCAGCCCACCTACTACGATATTCCCCCGGAAGCACTAAAGGATGATAGGTTTGCCGCCATGATGGAGGAAGCAACCAAGTACATCGGCTACCCGTATGTGTGGGGCGGCAGTTCGCCCAGCACCAGCTTTGATTGCAGCGGCTACATTTCGTGGGTGCTGAATCACTCCGGCTGGAACGTGGGCCGCCAGACCGCACAGGGCCTTTACAACCTCTGTACTCCTGTTTCGACGGCGCAGGTCAAACCGGGCGACCTTGTGTTTTTCAAGGGAACCTACGATACCCCCGGCGTGAGCCATTGCGGTATCTATGTAGGCAATTCCATCATGCTGCACTGCGGCGACCCTATCTCTTACACAAACCTCAACTCAAAATATTGGCAGGAACATTTTTACAGCTATGGGCGTTTACCGTAACGCCAGAAAGGATTTTGTATGGCAAAAAGACTTTCTCGCATTGAGCGCGACATTGAACGGCTCAAAGAAAAAATCAGCGAATACCAGCAGCAGTTGAAAGAACTGGAAGCTGCAAAGACTGAACAGGAAAACTTGCAGATCATTCAGCTGGTGCGCAGCATGAACATGAAGCCGGACGAGTTCGCGGCCTTCCTGCGCAGCGGTGCGCTGAATGCTGCACCCACCGCCACACCGTACCACAAACAGGAGGATGCCGCCGATGAAACCTGACAACTGGAACCACTTCGCTGCCGGACTTCTGGCTATCCTGCTCTGCCTCTGCTCCTTTTCCATGCCCGCTTTTGCAAGCGGCTCTGACCCTGCCCCGGAACCTCTGCCGGAAATTCTGGACGAGAAAACTACCACTGGCGGCATGGAGCCGGAGGGTGTACCTATCACGCCCAAAGGCAACGCAACACTGGTGGATGATTTTTACGGTGATAAGCAGCTTATTACCGTGACCACCAAGGCCGGGAATTATTTTTACATCCTGATTGACCGCGCCAACGAGGACAAGGAAACCTCTGTTCACTTCCTGAACCAAGTGGATGATGCCGACTTGCTGGCCCTGCTGGATGAAGAGCCGCAGGATGTCGAAGTCTGCACCTGCACGGTGAAATGTGAGGCTGGGAACGTCAACGAAAACTGCCCACTCTGCGAAAAGAGTCTGCGCAACTGCACGGCCCCGGAAGCAGTGAAAACCGACACCGAAACGCCGCAGGAAAAGCCCAAGTCCCGCATGGGTAGTCTGATGATCCTGCTGGTGCTGGCTCTGGCGGGCGGCGGTGCAGCACTCTATTATTTCAAGTTCCGCAAACCCAAGGCCGATACCACCGGGCACGATGATCTGGACGAGTACGATTTTGGCGAGGACGAGGATGCAGACGAGGAACCGGCTGAAATCGAGATTCATTCGGAGGACGGACAGGAGGACGAAACATGAGCGTTCAACTGGTGATTGCCGAAAAGCCCAGCGTAGCCCGCAGCATTGCCGCTGTGATCGGGGCCACCGAAAAGCAAACCGGCTACTGGCAGGGCGGCGGGTATCTGGTCAGCTGGTGCATCGGGCATCTGGTGTCCTTTGCCGAGGCGGGCCAGTACGATGAAAAATACTGCAAGTGGCGGTATGAGGATTTGCCCATCCTGCCCCAGCCGTGGCAGTTCATTGTGCCGGACGAAAAGAAACAACAGTTTGAAATTGTCCGCGCTCTGCTCAACCGCCCGGATGTGGACAGTGTGACCGCCGCAACCGACGCAGGCCGGGAGGGAGAACTTATCTTCCGCTTTGTCTACCAAATGGCCGGCTGTACGAAACCGGTGAAGCGGCTCTGGGTTTCCAGCATGGAGGATGCCGCCATCCGGGAGGGCTTTGCAAACCTGCGCCCGGATTCGGACTACGATGCTCTGTACCAATCGGCCCTCTGCCGTGCAAAGGCGGATTGGCTGGTGGGCATCAATGCAACGCGGCTGTTTTCGGTGCTGTACCACAAGACTCTGACCGTGGGCCGCGTACAGACACCGACATTGAAAATACTGGTGGACCGGGATGCAAAAATCCTGCGCTTCCAGAAAGAAAGGTATTACACAGTCGGCATCCAGTCCGGCGGTATGCTGGCAGACAGTAAACGCCTTTCGGATGCAGAAACCGCAAATTCTCTCAAAGAAAAATGCACGGGTGCAAATGCAGTCTGTACTTCTGTCAAACGAGAGAAAAGGACAGAACAGCCGCCCAAGCTCTATGACCTGACCACCTTGCAGCGGGAAGCAAACCGTTTGTTCGGCTTCACGGCAAAGCAGACCCTTGACTATGCCCAGCAGCTTTATGAAAAGAAACTGCTGACCTATCCCCGCACGGACAGCCAATATCTGACCGAGGACATGGGCCAGACAGCACAACATCTTGTGTCTGATCTGCTGGGGCTGCTGCCCTTTGCCCAAGGGCTTGCGCTGACTGTGGATGTAAGCCGGCTGCTGAACAGCAAAAAGGTATCGGACCACCACGCCATCATTCCCACTGCTGAATTTGTAAAACAGGGCTTCGCTAGTCTTGCCGAAAGTGAATGCAAGCTGATGAACCTTGTCTGCTCCAAACTGCTCTGTGCGGTGGCCGCACCCCACGAGTACGAAACAGTGACCGCCGTGTTCTCCTGTGCAGGGAACGAGTTCACCGCCAAGGGAAAAACGGTGCTTGTCCCCGGATGGAAAGAGATCGACCAGCGATTCCACTCCACCCTGAAAACAGACGGTGATGAAGAAACGGAAGCCCTGAACACCCTGCCGAAACTGGCCGAAGGACAGAGTTTTTCCGTGACGGCTAACGTTTCGGAACACTTCACGTCCCCGCCGAAAGCCTATACCGAAGATACGCTCCTGTCGGCAATGGAGCGGGCAGGGGCCGAGGATATGCCGGAGGAAGCGGAACGTAAGGGGCTGGGCACTCCGGCCACCCGTGCCGCGATTCTGGAAAAACTGGTGCAAATGGGCCTTGTGCAGCGCAAGGGCAAGCAGCTTGTCCCCACCAAGGACGGCATCAATCTGGCGGTGGTTCTGCCGGAAAGCCTGACCTCTCCCGCTCTGACTGCTGAGTGGGAAAACCGTCTGACCGAGATTGCCAAGGGCAATGCAGACCCGGACGAGTTCATGGCCGAAATTGAAGCGCAGGTGCGCCAGTTGGTCAAGACTTATTCCTGCATCAGCGCGGACAAGCAGAACTTATTTCAGTCGGAACGGGTCATCATCGGCAAGTGTCCCCGGTGCGGTGAAAACGTCTATGAGGGTAAAAAGAATTTTTACTGCGGGAACCGTGGCTGTCAGTTCGTGATGTGGAAGAATGACTGCTTCTTTGAGCAGCGCAAAAAGGCGTTCACACCGAAGATCGCCGCCGCTCTGCTCAAAAACGGCAAGGCAAAGGTCAAGGGCCTCTATTCCGAAAAGACAGGCAAAACCTATGATGCAACGGTGCTTCTAGCAGATACGGGAGGCAAGTACGTCAATTACCGGGTAGAGCGCAAAGAGTAAGGCAAAAATACGAGGGCCGGTTATGGTAAGGTGAAGCATTCATTTTGCCATAACCGGCTCTCTCTATCCGTAGGATAGCAAAAAGGAGTGTGACCAAATGAGCGAATTGTTTTCCATCCAGCTGCAAAATCGGCAGCGGCAAGGCAGGGATGGTGTCTGGCTGGACCTGCCCACCACAACCGAACAGGTACAAGCGGCCCTGCGGCAAATCGGCATTTCGTCCGATAATCCGCAGGGCCTTTTCATTTCCGGCTACTTTGCCGAAGAAGAAAAGCGTTTTGCGATTCCCTACAACATGGTGCTGGCATCCAATGTGGATGAACTGAACTTTCTGGCCGCACGGCTGGAAACGCTCTCTGCCGGGGAACGCGCAGAACTGAACGCCGCTCTGCAAGCCCCGCAGAGTGAACTTTCCAGCATCGGGAAAATTACTGACTTTCCCGAAAACGTGGACTATTATGTGCATCTGCCGGATGTGCACGGGCCTGCCCAGCTAGGAGATTACTACCTGAATCGCTCCGGCATGGTGGATATGCCGGAAGAATGGAAAGGCGGCATCGACACGGCGCAGTTCGGCCGGTCTGTGGCCCAGCAGGAGCAGGGCGTGTTTACCGAGTATGGCTACCTTGTCAAAAGCGGGGATGCGTGGCAGAAAGTCCACGAGGGCCAGCCTGTGCCGGAGGAATACCGGGTGCTGTCCTTTCCTGCGCCAGAAGTCCTGCGGGATTTAGCCAACATCCCGCCGCCTGTTCAACCTGAAACAGAACCGCAGAAAGTCATCCCCATTATCCTGAACGGCAAGGACAGCGCAGAGCGCATGAAAGAAATTACGGACCGGCTGGAAACAGGGATTCAGCAGTTATTCGACAGTGACCGCTACAAAGCCTACCTCACCACGATGGCGAAATTAC
>OKUO01000470.1_pt1 | contig 13852 bp, 9 predicted proteins | sample 1606481 | NCBI WGS metagenome assembly OKUO01 (sample SAMEA3882503, study PRJEB24775) | human gut metagenome | biome: human-associated habitat; feature: intestine environment; material: feces | place: Netherlands | collected 2009/2010
ATCAACGGCGGCCTGCACATCCTGCTCTGCATCTGGCAGGAGGACGACACGCTGACGCTGCGCGACCACAAGAACGGATTGGCCGTCGTGGGCACAATACCCGCCAAGGGATCACTCACGGAACTGATGATGCAAGGCGACGAAGCCCTCGTGAAGTACAAGGAGCACCGATGGCACATCGCTGTCAAGAGTCAGTTGACTGCGGAGGAAGACCTGCCCGAATGCACTCCTTCTGCCCTCGTAGCCCATGCTTTCCACGCCTATCGGCAAACGGAGGACAACGGGCGCGAAAGATTGGAGCACGAATTGCTCGGCATGGAAGAGCGCCTCTGCTTCCAATGGTTCTGGATGGATGAGAAAGAATGGGACTTCGACCACATCGGCCCACTACTGGAGGTTGACAAGGTGGCTGGCGACCCACAGGAGATGATGCGGCTGGCATTGGTATATGACAATTTCTGCGCATTCATGCGCCGGCTCTCCGCCCTCTCTTACAAGAACGGAGGACGAATCGAGGTCGATCAGCTTCAGGCACGCAACAACAAGCGGAAGATAGCGCGCTGCGTGCGCCATATCGCCAAGCACCGCTCTGGCGAGATCAATATTTGGGAACTGGAAGAGTCCGCTCGCGAAGAGATCGTGAAACTCTTCCGCATCTTCCGAAACGAGTTTGTCAAAGAGCTTGAAGCAGAGGGATAGCGACAGAAGGACGCCACTCCCAAAAGGCCCTAACATATCGACTGATAGCCATGCTGGTCAAAGCATGGCTATCAACTTTTCTACCAACCGCGGCAACGCATACTGATCCAAATCGGCCTCATCCACCCAGCGATAGCCTTCGGGAAGCGCTGGAGGAACGGCGGGGTGATAGAAATAGAGGTCGGCATAGAGCACACGATGGGTGAGAACATGCTTCACACCCTGCGACAGAAGACGAAGATGAGCTTCTGGTGCACCGCAGTCCAACTGCTGCAATATCTCCGATGGAGTGACAGCATGGGCGCCGTCGGGAAGCGAGGCATTGAAAGGCTCCCACAACCCCTGCCAGATATCGCCCTCGCCCCTGCGATGGATGGCGGTAAACGCCTGCGAGGAAGCCGACTCCCTACACCTTATATATATATAGGCGAGACGGCGCGTCTTGATCTGAAGCTTGCGTTGCTTCACGGGCAACTCCTCTACCCTGCCCGTGCGGAAAGCCTCACAGCTCTCCATCAGCGGACAATCGGAACAACGGGGCGACAGAGGCGTGCACTGCAAGGCGCCAAAATCCATGATGCCCTGATTGTAGGCCGAGACCTCGGAAAGAGGCAGGAGCGACTGAGCCAAGGCAGCAAACTCCTTCTTGCCCTGGGTGGAGTTGATGGGGGTGGAGATGCCAAAGTGGCGCGACAGCACTCGATACACGTTGCCGTCCACCACTGCCGCCCTGATGCCGAAAGCAAAGGAGGCAATGGCTGCTGCGGTGTAGTCGCCCACTCCCTTCAGCTGTCTGATGCCTTCGAGCGTGGAGGGAAACCGTCCCAAAGCCATTATCTGACGGGCGGCGGCATGCAGGTTGCGGGCACGCGAATAGTAGCCCAAGCCCTGCCAGAGCCTCAGCACCTCGTCCTCGCTCGCCGAAGCCAAAGCCTCGACAGTGGGAAAACGGCGCATAAACCGCTCCCAGTATTCCCATCCCTGGGCGATACGCGTCTGCTGCAATATCACCTCGCTCAGCCAGATGGGGTAAGGGTCGGTGGTGTCGCGCCAAGGCAAAGCCCTGCCGTTATCGCGAAACCATGAAAGAATCGCATAAGAAAAAGTTGTATTCGACACCATATCCACTCGCTTTTATTTACTTATTGAACTTCAGCAAGTTCTTACTTACCTTTTTACTTTTTTACTTTTTTACCTTTTTACTTTTTTACCTTTAAAAAATTACGGCTGGCACAGCAATGCGCACACCCTGTCCTGAAAACGGCGGGCATTGACGGCATGCATGATGCCATTGTTGAGAATGACGAAACACAGGTCGTGCCCGTTGGCTGCCGTACAATAGCCGGCAAGGGTGATGATGCCTGTCAGCGTGCCCGTCTTTGCCCGCACGTTGCCGCTTGCCGAAGTGCCACGCATTCGCTTCCTCAGCGTGCCGTCGATGCCGGCAATGGGCAGCGAGGGACGAAGATGAGGATAAATGTTCTCGTTGCGATAAGCATAACGCAGGAGCTGACATTCCTGTTCGGCACTGAGATAATTGTAGAGCGAGAGGCCAGAGCCGTCGGTCAACCTGCAGCGCGAGGCATCCAGTCCGAGCTTGCGCAGGAGCTGTCGCTCCACGCTGCGCGCACTCTTGGCGCTGGCAGGACGGTTGCCCGTAGAGGCGGCTATCTGATAATACATACTCTCGGCATAGAGATTGTCGCTCTCCTTCATCATCTTGTGCATGATCTGATCCATGGTGTGGAAGCGCGTGCACACCGAAAAGGCGCTCTCAGGACAGCGTTTCACCTGAGGCGTGTCGGTCTCGAGCACGATGCCTGCATCCTTCAGCCTGTCGACGAAACGATCCATAAACCCGTCCTTTCGGGCAAAGACCAAAGGCGAAAGCACAGGATTGTCGTCGTCCCAGCACCAGCCCTCGCCCAGGAGATCGGCGTCCTTCATCGAGCGGTCGGCATAGATGCTGCCACGGATGGTGTCGACACCCATGTCCTGCAGACTGCTCACAAAAGCCCGCATGTCGTCGTTGTTGAATCGCGGATCCATGCCGCCCACGCAGTACACGTCGCCCTGGAGCACGCCCTCCTCTATCTTGCCCGTGTACTTGAGCTGCGTCTTAAACTGATAAGAGCCGCCCAACCTGTCGAGGGCTGTGATGGCTGTGAGCAGTTTCATCGTGCTGGCAGGACGCATGAGCTGACGCTCGCGATGGCGATAGATGCACGAGTCGGCCTGCAAGTCCCACACCATGATGGCAACCTGCGAAGTCTCGAACATATCGTTCTGTAAGAGACGGTCGAGCCCCTGCCTTACATTCTCGGGCCAAGGCAGGCGCAAGTTGCCGGCTGTGATGGAATCGACAGCCAACGAGTCGGCAGCTAAGGAGTCGGCACAGAGTGTGTCTGCCGCCGCCTCGCTTTCGTCCCTGTCCTCTACTACTTCCTCCTCGCCCGCCACCAAGGGCGCAGCGCTCTTCTTCATGTCCTGTGCTCCTACAGGAAGCGAAAGCATCGCCACCATGCAGAGCAACCAAATATATCTGTATTTCATTCTTTTATCTTGTAATGTTCTTTTTATTTTTTTCAGGAGTTAAGGAGTTATCGCTCCCTGCGGTCGCTGAGGAGTTAAGACCTTTCCCCAATTCTCTCCGCTATTGCCTTTTTCATTCCCTCCTCGTTGTCGGGCTGAACCGTCACCATGTTGCCAGCTCCGTATTCGATGAGCAGGCAGTGGTCGAGACCGAAGAAGCACCGTATGCTCTCCACCCTCACCACATCGCACAACGGCACATTGCGGTTCGTGGAGAAACGTCCCTCGTCGATGATCAGGAAGTCCATCTCCTCGTCGCGGTCGATGGGTTTCACACGGCGGATGGTGTACGTGGTATGCAGAATGCGCTCGATCATTCCCACGATGACTATAGCCACCAAGATGCCCAGAATAGCCGCCTTGACCCAAAAGAAATATACGGCCAAAGCCGTGAAAAGCCCCATGCCCAAACGCACTGGAAGCGTGATACGCTTATGAAATGTTCTGTCTCTCATTGTCATTTTCTACAAAAAAACACTGCAAAATTACAAAAAATATGGCTTTTAATGCTCACTTTAAAGATAAATTATTACTTTTGCAAACAATTAGGATAAAATCCATTAATTAGTTTAAAGTAAACTCAATGGTTTATAAGTATGATTTTCTGATTATCGGTGCAGGAGTTGCCGGTATGAGTTACGCCCTGAAAGTGGCCAGAGCGCATAAAGGTAAAGTGTGCATGATCTGCAAGACATCGCTCGACGAAGCCAACACATCATTCGCACAGGGAGGCGTCGCCTCAGTCACCAACCTCGAAGTGGACAACTTCGACAAACACATCCAGGATACAATGATTGCTGGCGACTACATCAGCGACTACAAAGCCGTGCAGCAGGTTGTCACCAAAGCACCCGAACAGATCAAGGAGCTGGTGCAGTGGGGTGTCAATTTCGACAAGCAGCAGGACGGCAAGTTCGACCTTCACCGCGAGGGAGGACACAGCGAGTTCCGCATCCTGCACCATGCCGACGACACGGGAGCCGAGATTCAGCGCGGACTGATGGAAGCCGTGCGCAACAATCCTGACATCGACATCAAGGAAAATCATTTCGCTGTCGAGATTATCACACAGCACCACTTAGGCGCACGCGTCACACGTCGCACTCCTTACATCAACTGCTACGGAGCCTATGTGCTCAACCCCGAGACCCAGAAGGTGGACACCTATCTGAGCAAGGTGACAGTGATGTGCACAGGCGGCTGCGGAGCTGTCTATCAGACCACTACCAACCCCGTGATCGCCACGGGCGACGGCGAGGCTATGGTCTATCGTGCCAAGGGAACAGTGGCCGACATGGAGTTCGTACAGTTCCACCCCACAGCCCTCTTCCACCCAGGCGAGACTCATCCTGCCTTCCTCATCACCGAAGCCATGCGTGGCTATGGCGGCATCCTGCGCCTGCCCAACGGCGAGAGCTTCATGGAGAAATACGACAAGCGACTGAGTCTGGCTCCACGCGACATCGTGGCACGTGCCATCGACAAGGAGATGAAGAAGCACGGACTCGACCACGTATGCCTCGACGTCACTCACAAGAATCCCGAAGAGACCAAGCACCACTTCCCCAATATCTATGCCAAGTGCCTGAGCATCGGCATCGACATCACCAAAGACTACATTCCCGTACGTCCGGCAGCCCACTATATGTGCGGCGGCATCAAGGTCGACCTCAACGGCTGTTCGAGCATCAACCGCCTGTATGCTCTGGGCGAATGTTCGTGCACAGGTCTGCACGGCGGCAACCGTCTGGCAAGCAACTCGCTCATCGAGGCTGTGGTCTATGCCGACACAGCTGCCAAGCACAGCATCGAGCATGTCGACGAGTACGACTTCAACGAGAAGGTGCCTGAATGGAACGATGAGGGAACACTGACCAACGAGGAGAAAGTGCTCATCACACAGAGCGTCAAGGAAGTGGGCGAATGCATGAGCAACTACGTGGGCATCGTGCGCAGCGACCTCCGACTGAAACGTGCCTGGGACCGACTCGACCTGCTGTACGAGGAGACCGAGAACCTCTTCAAGCGTGTCAAGGTAAGCAAAGAGCTCTGCGAGCTTCGCAACATGATCAACGTGGGTTATCTCATCACCCGCATGGCGATAGAACGCAAAGAGAGCCGTGGTCTCCACTACACCATCGACTATCCCGTCCACGCCTACGATAAGAAATAAGCTAAAGGAGTTAAGGAGTTAAGGAGTTAAGGAGTTAAGACAAATGCTTTATAATCCAAAAAGGCTATTGGCTATAACTTCTAACGACCGAAGGGAGTGATAACTTCTTTAACTTCCAAACTTACTTAAGAACAATATATATAGGGGCGAACTGCACTTAGCAGTCTCGCCCCTAATTTGTTTTTACAACACTGCAACAGACACTATTCATCCATATCTATTGTTTTGCCACACCACCTCGCTTTTGTAGCGCAATTATCTTCATTTCATTACAATAAGCATGCGTTTTATAACAAAACGTAAGATAATCAGGTACAAGAAATACTATTTTTCCTGTATTTTCTTGCATGCTTTAAAAAAATTAACTACCTTTGCAGCACATTTATTTGACATTCGTTAATATGTACGAGGGTGAGACGAAAGACAAAACAATGTTCACATAGAGAATTCTTATACTATTAAATTTCCCTCTAAAGAGATTATCAACATGAGAAAGAGAGTTTTGAGCCTTGCTCTGCTCTGTTGCTTTGCCCCCCCATTTGGGCTAATCCATGCAGCCGAGACTGAGCAAGCAGAATTCTTGGTTTTAAAGATGGCCGACTCCAAGACGGCAGAGTTCAAGTTAAGTACGCGACCCGTCATCGCTTTTTCTGATGACAAGTTGCAGATTACATCCGATGAGATTTCCACCGACTATCCACAGAGCGATGTAACCGAGTTTTATTTCACAGCCATTTCCACAGGAATTGAGGAAAAGGTAAATCCTTCCACCATGAGTTTTAGTTACACCGACAACGCCACTATCCGCATCAGCGGCTCAGCGGCTGGCGAAGCTGTGCTCTACGATGCCAACGGCAAGCTGCTACAGCGACAGAAGGTAAGCGGCGGAAACGCCACCATCAATGTGGCCTCTTACGCACCGGGTGTGTACATTCTTAATCTGACCAACGAACATTCCTTTAAAATCATCAAGAAATAATGAAGAAAACTTTACTTTTATTCACATGCCTTCTTGCCTTCATAGCCATGCCTGTACTGGCACAGCAGAAAACAGTCAAGAAGCGCGTTACCTTTCAGCTCATCAAAAAACGTGGCGCTGACGCTGCCGTAGCTGGCAGAAGAAAAGCCGCAGCCGCACAGGCTGTCACCAATATCAACAACAGTGTGCTGCTGGCTTACTATCCTGCTGCCGGCTCAGGAGTAGAAGGATACGAAAACTACTATTTGATTCTTTCGGACAAGGAAGATGTAAGCTACAATGCCAACGAAGGCCAGATCAAAGCCACAAGCGCTACTGTAGCCGAACTCGATCTTTATGCGCCAGAAGGAACAGGCATCGACCTGCCTGCAGAAACCTTCGCTGCCTCTGAAGGCAAATTTTACTACAATCCCGAACTTACTTACGTGGAGAACTTCGACGACAAGGGCAACAGCGACGGCAGTGTGGACATAACAAGCGACATCACCGTGAGCAAGGCAGAGAACGACGGAAACGTAACCTACACGCTCTCGTTCTGCGATGCCAACGGTACACAGTATTCGTACGTCGGCGATATGGTATTCAACAATATGTCAGCGGGAAGCTCTGATGTATATCCTCAGATTTCGACAGACATCAACACCACTTTCCATGGCGGTATCGGCTACTATTACGGCAACCTCATGGATTCTAAGACCGGCAACATGGTGCTCAACCTCTACGACGGAGAGTACGACACCCAGACTGGCGGAATGACAGGCAAGGGACACGACCTCGTCATCAACCTCTACAACCGTCTCTTTGGCGACCCTAAGACCGCCACTGTCGTGCCAGGCACCTATACCGTAGCACGCAACTTCAAGGTAGGCACTTTCTTCCCAGGTATGGAAATCGACTACAACGGCATGACTGTCGTAATGGGAACCTACGTGAAGCGCCGCAAGGCCGTGACAGGAATGGACACCGACTACGACTACTGCTACATCACCAACGGAACCATCACCATCGCCGACGGTGAGAAAGAGGGAACCTTCGACATTACCGTAGACTGCACCACCGACCGCGGACACAAGGTGACAGGCACAGCCAAGGGCATCTCGTTCATCTACTACGATAAGTCGGAGAAAGACGACAAGGACGTTGACTCCAACCTCGAGGAGGATGTACATCTCAAGTTCGACCGCGTGGAGAAGTCACGCATCTACTCGCTCGGTGTGCAGAACGGTGTTCAGGTATTCTCTGTCGACCTCGGTTCGCCAAGCGGCAAGGACGACCAAGACTATACTGGTGACCAGGATCTGCTGCGCATGGAATTCCAGGCAGCCGAAGGCAGCCAGTATCTTCCCGAAGGCACCTACACCCTCATGGAGGAAAGCCATCTGTGGACCAACATGTATGCTCCATTCATGATGACCCGCGGCTACTTCTTCAACAACGGCGAGCGCACAGGTACACGCTACGAGCACTTCCGCCTGAACCCCGACGTAGCCACCCGTCTGCCATGGGTAGTTGACAAGTGGGCAACAGTCTACTCAGGAACCGTGGGCGTAAGCAAGACCGACAACACACACTACAAGTTCGTCATCAACCTCTTCGACGGCAAAGGCTTCCAGATTACGGGCGAGTTCGACAAGGAGATGGAATACAATTACGAACCATCTTCCATCACTGGCATCGAAGGCATCAAGGCCGACTTTACCGGCAAGACCGAAATATACTCTGTTGGTGGACAACTCATGCAGACCATCGACGGCACCAAGGCTGCCAGCACCGCCAACCTGCCAAGTGGCATCTATATCGTAAAATCAAACAACAAAACCACAAAAATCGTAAAGAAATGAAAAAGTATATAGCTACAGCAGCACTCTGCCTCGCGACAGTGCTCCCCACATTCGCACAGACAAGACGCGTGATGACCGTTCACCAGAAGGACGGCACAACCAAAGTATATAAGGTAAACAGCATAGAGCACGTCACCTTTACCGACGAGGCTCTCGCAACCCTCAGCAACCAGTGGGCATACAACGACGACGTGAAGGATCTCAGCAAGGTAACCATGCAGGATGCCAACGGCTCATACGAGTTCGCACTCTATGGCAGCGACAACGATACAAAACCTGTATTCGAGCTGACCATTCCACAGAGTCTCATGGGTCAGAAGATTACGCTTGGCTCTGACGACGCTCAGGACGTAAAGGTGGCTTACAATGGCGAGACTCCTAAACTGACAGGTACACTCCAGGCTAAATTCGACAAGTTCAAGAAGAATGTCACCATCACACTTGAGGCTGAGACTGCCGACTACAGCGACCTGCGTTGCAAGTGGACCAACGGCGCGTTCACCCAGATTTACTCTGCCACCAACAGCATCAAGACCACCAATGTGAACGACGTGAAGACCTATGACGTTGCTTCTGCCCTCGTGCTCAACCCAGCCACTGTAGGTGCGGCAACAACCTTCGCCTTCGGTGATGTCGAGGCTACCACAGCCGACGGTTTGCTGGCAGGCAAGATTGGCGTTGCAGTAAGCATCTCGGCTTCCAAGCTCTACAATGGAACCATCGACTTGGCTACCGATGCCGACAGCTACACCCTGAAGTACATCGACTACGCCACACGCGTCACCTACGAGAAGGTAAAGGCCGGCACTATCACCACCGCAAAGGACAAGGACGGCAAGCTCTACATCAAGATCAACGCCACCTTCGACGACAACCGTACCATCGAGTTGGAGTATTACGGTGCAACCACTGCCGTAGAGAGCCTCGACGGAATGACTCCTGCTGTGGTAAGCAACAGCTATAAGTTGTACAACCCTGACGGAAGCCCCCTTATAAACAAGGACATCTGCAAGGTGCTTTTTAAGCAAAAGAACAACATCTACACATTCTACCTTTATGGCGGCGAGTTCTCAAGCAAATACAGCGGCGAAAAGGTAACACTGCAGGTAAATGAGAGTTTCATCAATGCCGGAACCATTAACTTGGCTGAGCTGAAAGACGGCGACAACTTCCAGGTGAAATACTCAGACGTACAGTTGTATTCTCCCGATGCCAAATATGGTGGATTTAACAACACTCCAGACAACGGTACATTCTCCATCAAGAAAGACGCTGCCGGCAACTATGAAATCTCACTGGATGTTGTCAACACTTATACCAACGCCATGACACCAAATGGTGCTGGTAACAAGGAGCGTTTGGTATTTAATTACAACGGAGCAGTAGAAGCATACTAATAACAGATTTAAAAAGAAAAGTAAGAATTAAGAAATGAATAAGAAAGCCATTCTTATGGCATCATTCCTGCTTGTCGGCAGTTTCAGCTTTGCGCAGAAGCTGTCGCCAAGCACAAGCATGATGCTTCACGAAGCAAGAACAGCACAGAAGAAAGCCAAGGCTGCAAATGCTACCCCACAGACTGTCAGCGCATTCATCACCGTCAAGTCGCAGGATGCCATTGCCAAAATAGAGGCTCTGGGAGCCAAAGTGAACTCGCGCATCAGCGAGACACTCGTCACTGCCAACATGCCCCTGTCTGCCATCGAACCTATTTCCAATCTCGATGAGGTTGTTTCGGTTTCGGTAGGTACTGAGGCCAAACTGCTGATGGACAACGCCCGCAGACTGTTGGGCGTAGACGAATGTCACCAAATGACAGAGAATAATGGTCCCTACACCGGCAAAGGCGTAGTCATCGGTATCGTGGACAACGGATTCCAGTACGACCATGTAGACTTTCTCAATGCCGACAAGAGCGACACTCGCATCAAGCGCGTATGGGATCAGCACGGCACTGGCAATGCTCCCGAAGGTTTCGGCTATGGAGCTGAATACAAAACCACAGCCGAGATAAGAGCTGCAAAATATGACCTGACCAGTGGCTTCCATGCCACCCACGTATCGGGCATTGCCTCGGGCAGCGACAAGAGCACACCTTACTACGGAGTGGCTCCCGATGCCGACCTCGTGTTCGTGAGCTTCAAGACCACCAATGCACAGATTGTAGATGGAATCAAGTATGTGTTCGACTATGCCAAGAGCGTAGGAAAGCCTGCTGTTGTCAACATCAGCCTCGGCTCACACATGGGTCCTCACGACGGAAGTTCCGACACCGATCTCTCGTTTGCCAACCTGGTTGGTCCGGGCCGCATCATCGTTGGTGCCGCAGGCAACGAAGGTCTTGACAAACTGCACGCCAGCAAGACCTTTACAGCCACCAACAAGCAAATGAAAACCATGTTTGCCTATGGCAGCGAACAGGCCAACAGTTCCTACAAACAGGCTTACGTCGACATCTGGGCCGAAAAGAACTCAAAAATTTCCGTTAAGGCTGTTGTCGTAAACACACTCAACGGTAAGATTATCGCATCTTCTGACGAAGTTTCCAACGATGGTACGAAAGAAGTGAACTGGGTTGCCCCCGACGGCAGTGGCGTAGTGGTTCAAGTAGGTTTGTCGCTCCAGGAAAACCCTGTCAACGGTCGCACCAACGTGCTGCTCATGAGCCGTGCCACTTCCATCAACACTGGCTTTGCCATCGGTGTTGTGGTGACTGGCGAGGCTGGCAAGACCATACACATGTGGAACAATGCCGCCTCTGGCGAGTTCACCAGCTTCAACAAGCGTGGCTGGACCGACGGCGACACCAACTGCACAGTAGGCGAGCTGGGCGGCGAGAGTCCTGATGTCATCTCTGTAGGTTCGTTCAACTCGAAGGTACAGTACCAGCCCATCAATTTGCAGGGTACAGAAAATGCTTACGGCCTCAACGAGGAGCTTACGGGTAAGTTCCTGGAGCACTCCGCCTTCTCAAGCTACGGTCCTACTGCCGATGGTCGCGTCAAACCCGACATAACAGCTCCTGGCTGCATCATCGTGTCAGCAGGTTCAAGATATTGCTCAGGATGGAGCGACGACACCAATGTCATTGCCCGCACTGGCAACGATCTCTATACCAACGACGTAGGTACTTCTATGGCTTCGCCTTACGTGGCAGGCGTCGTAGCTCTCTGGCTGCAGGCCAACCCCAACCTGACACCTAAACAGGTGCTCGAAGTCATCGGCAACACAGCTGTCCAGAATGACGATTATATGCCAAAAGGACAAACCTTCCCCAACAACACATGGGGCTATGGCCGTATCAATGCCATCAAGGGTCTGAAGCAACTGTTCGGCACAACAGGCATCGATGATGTCAAGACCACTGAGTCTATGTACCGCATCATAACCGACCGCCAGGCTCGCACCGCCACATTCTACATTGGCAGCGACAAGGGTCAGGCTCGTGTAGCCGTCTACAACCTCACTGGTCAGTTGATGTATTCTGCACCTATCAACAGCAACGGCGAGACCATCAGTCTGTCAAGCCTGCCCCACGGCGTGTATGTATTCAAGCTGACACAGGGAAGCAACACACAGACCATCAAGTCTACATTGTAATCTCTCAGTCTGAGATAAATCTATCCAATAGGAGGAAAACAGATCTGTTTTCTTCCTATTTTTATTTTCTTACCTTTCTCAAACCTGCCTACAGCCCGTGCAGCCTGTTTGACAACTTTGGATTATTATACGCCTCAATGAGCTGATGGCCAAAATCATATTCTTGACCGTCACTTAATTGTTCCATCATCAAAAAAGCCTCCTAAAGGAGTGAGATTCTCGGATTTTATTTGTACTTTTGCCATACCATTCAGAGTTTTATTGGTCTTTTTATTGCAACACGAAGACAAGCGAAATTTCTGACATGGTCCAATCCGAGCAACATATGGTTGCTCAGGGTGCTTATATAAAATAGATAAAAATATAGTGTTGCGTCAATTAGGGTGAAACAACTTAAAGAAAATGAAGGCATAGAGCGCAGTTTGTTGCTCGCAATGGCTGTTATAGCGGGATTGACCGTGGCTAATTGCTATTACAACCAGCCTCTTTTGGAAATGATACGTCACGACATAGGAGTGAGCCAGCATGAGGCAAACCTCATAACCGTTGTCACACAAACTGGCTATGCGCTTGGGTTGTGCTTCCTTATCCCTATGGGCGACCTCTACTCACGCCGTCGCATAATTGTTGTGAACATGACCGTAGCAGCCATGATGGCCATAGTCATTGCTGTTGCCCACAAGGTGTGGCTTATTTGGGGAGCCTCCCTATTGTTGGGAGCCTGTTCCGTTATTCCACAATTTTTCATACCGATTGCAGGACAATATTCCGAGAAGAAAAACAAAAGCAGGAATATGGGTGTCGTTCTGTCGGGATTGCTAACCGGCATTCTCGCATCAAGAGTGGTTAGCGGTTATGTTGGCGAATGGTTGGGTTGGCGCGAAATGTTCTTCATCGCAGCTTTTGTGATGGTGCTGTGCATGGCTCTTACACTCAAGATTATGCCACAGATAAAGAGCAACTACGTGGGCACATATAGGGGCTTGATGGCCAGTGTATTCAATATAGTGAGGAGCAATGGGCACATACGCCTTTATGCCATGCGTGCCGCCTTTAGTTTTGGCAGCATGATGGCCATTTGGTCGTGCCTTGCCTTTAGGTTGGCACAAGCTCCGTTCTTTTCTGGTAGCGAGATGGTAGGAACGTTAGGACTGTGCGGCATAGCCGGGGCCATAGCGGCAAGCGGTGTGGGCAAACTCGTGAATCGCTGGGGCATCAGAAAGATGAGTATTTATGGCGCGTGCCTGCAGCTTGTGGCGTGGGCTGCGGCCTGTCTGTTTGGCGACACATTCATAGGGCTTGTCGTAGCCATCATCTTGGTAGATATAGGCTTGCAATGTCTGCAACTTAGCAATCAGAGTGGCTGCATTCAGGAGATGCCTCAAGCCTCCAACAGAGCCAATACCATATTTATGACTACCTATTTTATAGGCGGTTCCTTTGGCACCTACTGTGCCGGACTGGCATGGACACATTATGAATGGACGGGAGTGTGCGCTGTGGGAGCAATCCTGGCTGCCATCTCGCTATGTATAACATGCTTTAATGGGAAGAGAATTTAAGTCTTGACAATCCTAAGCCTCCACGACCTACATTTTATTTTGATATTTTGTACACCTTATTATATATAGGGGCGAGATTGCAAAGATGCAATCTCGCCCCTAACTTGTTTTTACTCAAATTTCGCATGTTCTATAACTTCCCCATTTGCGAAAGTTGAGTAACATTATCAAAAAATAAGGGTGATATGTCAGAAAATCAAGCTAAATCAAGTTCTTTCAAGCTACTTTTGTACGCAATTAGAAACTATAGCTAAAACGATCAGGGCAAACGCATCAAACTTTTTATCTTTTAACATATAGATATTAATGTTGTATCTTATTGTATATTAACTATTTATATTTGCTTATACCAAAAATATTTTGTATCTTTGTAAAGAATAATTAAACACTTAAAAGTTACAAAATG
>OKUO01000480.1_pt1 | contig 13703 bp, 18 predicted proteins | sample 1606481 | NCBI WGS metagenome assembly OKUO01 (sample SAMEA3882503, study PRJEB24775) | human gut metagenome | biome: human-associated habitat; feature: intestine environment; material: feces | place: Netherlands | collected 2009/2010
TCGCCCGCCGCTCGCGGGGGACACCGCGTATTGCCAACCGTCTCCTGAAGCGCGTCCGCGACTTCGCTCAGGTCGCCGAAGCCGCGACGATTACGGCGTCCCTGGCCAATGATGCCCTGAACCGGCTGGAAGTCGATTCGTGCGGCCTCGACCGGACAGACCGCCGGGTCCTGCAGGTCATCATCGATAAATTCGGCGGCGGCCCCGTCGGCCTCTACACCATTGCCGCCGCCATCAGCGAATCCGTCGATGCCGTCGAAGACGTGTACGAACCGTTCCTGATGCAGCAGGGCTTTTTGAACCGCACGCCCCGGGGCCGCGTCGTCACCGACGCCGCCTACCGCCATCTGGGCCTGCCTGTGCCATCAGAAGGATAGGAGGGACGATTATGGCGAAATTACTCATCCTTACGGGTCTCTTTTTCATCGTCGCCGGCCTTTTATGGATGGCCGGTGATTCCCTGGGACTGGGGAATTTCCTGGGCCATCTGCCTGGCGATATTTCCTTTACCAAAGGCAATACGTCCTTCCATTTTCCCATCGTGACCTGCCTCATCATCAGTGCAGTCCTTACGATTGTCCTCAATCTCTTCTTTCGCCTGTGAGGAGGATTTTTATGTATAAAAAGAAGATAGCCCGCCTGGCCCTCTGCACAGCCCTCTGTGCCCTGGTGACGACGAGTGTCTTTGCGTCGCCGACCAAGGCCAAAAGCCATCCCCGCCAGCCCGTCAAAGCGGTGCGGCAGACGGCCAAGGCGCCGGCTGGATATACACATAAACAAGCCGTCCACGATAGCGCTACCCTGCGCATCGGCATCCGCGAAGGCCGGGGCAGTGTGGCCGTCACCGGGCCGCAGGGGCTGGGCGTCTATCGCGGCGACATGCTCTGGAAGAAAGCGGCGGCCAACGTGCCCGTCACCATTGCCCTGTCGGGGACGAACCTGACCGTCAACGGCGACGTCAGTACCGTGCCGGTCCAGGTCCGCTCCCTGGTCCACGGCGGCTCCGTCAAGATCACTGACGGCTACGCCTACCGCGGCGCCCTGGAAATGATGAAATCTCCCGGCCGCTGGGGCCTGACCGTCGTCAACGTCCTGCCGGTGGAACAGTATCTCTACGGCGTCGTCGGCAAGGAAATGTCGCCGTCGTGGAGCGAAGAGGCCCTGAAGGCCCAGGCCGTCGCCGCCCGGACCTATGCCATTGCCCATAAGAGCCGCTTCAGCCAGCGCGGCTTTGACCTTACCGACGATACGTCGAGCCAGGTCTATGCCGGCATCAATGGCGAATCGCCGTCGATCATCAAGGCCGTCAACGCGACAAAAGGGGAGATAATCACTTATCAGGGCCGGCCTATCGACGCCTTTTTCTGCTCCACTGCCGGCGGCTGGACGGAAAACAGTGAAAATGTCTGGGGCTCCCATATCCCGTATCTGCGCGGTGTCAGCGATGCCAGCGATGAGATGCCGGGCTATCGCTGGGCCGTGACGACGACGCCGGAACAGATGGCGGCCAAACTGAGCGCTGCCGGCAAGGGCGTCGGCAGCATCCAGGCCATCGAGTTGTCGCCCCTGGCCAAGCGGCCCATGACGACGGCCGACCGCGGCGTTTCCGGCCGGGTCCAGTCCATGGTCGTCAAGGGGACGAAGGGCAGCGTCACCGTCAAGGGTTCGGCCTTCCAGTCCATCTTTGGCCTGCGCAGTACGCTTTTCGATTTTTACAGCGGCCGCGGTACGGCGCCGGATCCCGATTCCGGAGCTGTCGCCCGCAAGGCCGATTTCAAGGTCAAAGCCGGCCAGCCCGTGACGATTTACGGTTTTGGCTGGGGCCACGGCCTGGGCATGAGCCAGTACGGCGCGAACGTCATGGCCCTGCGCGGCAGCGGGTATGCCGACATTCTCGCGCACTACTACCCCGGCACGACGCTCATCCGCGCGGAGGGGTAGACGCAAAAAAAGAGACGTTCTTTGAACGTCTCATTTCTTTGTTTATCGTGCGTTTACTTCTGCATCGTGGCATCCGTGCACGTGTTTTCGTCCACATAATAGACCGTCACATCCGCGGTGGCCAGCAGCACGCCCTCGGCATTGAACACCTCCGCCACAGCAAGGCCGGTCGTGCGGCCTTCCTTGACGACACGGCCATGCGCCACGAGCTTTGGCGTATCCTTGGCCGCGCGCAGGAAGTGAATACTGCTGTCAAGCGTCACGGTGATGCGCCCGCCGGTGCGCACGGCGACGCCGGTCGCCACATCGCAGAGCGTGAAGATCAGGCCGCCATGGGCCATGTTGAGCGGGTTCATGCCGTCCTGCGTCATTTCAACCTCCACGACGCTGGTGCCTTCACCGACCTCGGTGACAACGACGTGATTGTGCGAATTGAAGCCCTGAAATTGATTATAACGAAACGGGTCGAGATAAATTGCCTTGTTTTCCTCCTGGGTATTCTGTGCCATGTTGGGGTACGCCTCCGTCCAGATTGCATTCAGGACGTTATCGTACCACGTTCGCGCGTTTTCGTCAAAACAATTTTTCCGTCGCGCACCTCCGCCGTCACGACATCGCCCTGCTGAAGCGTGCCGTCGAGCAGCATGCCCGCCGCCTGGTCGGCGATCGTGCTCTGGATGGCCCGGCGCAGCGGCCGCGCACCGTACACGGGGTCATACCCCGTCGCCGAGAGCGCGTCGAGCGCCGCATCCGGCACCTGCAGCTCCACGCCCGCGCGCTCCATGCGCGTGTTGACCGTGCCGAGGAGCTTTTGCGCGATCTGGCGGATGTTGGCGCGCGTGAGCTTGTGAAAGACGATAATGTCGTCCACGCGGTTGAGAAACTCCGGCCGGAACGTCTTTTTCAGGTCGGACATGACCATGCTGCGGATCTCGGCGTCCGTGCGCCCGGCGCCCTCGCCCGTCTGCTGCGTGAAGCCGAGGCTGCGGCGGCTGTCCGTGATGGCCTTCGCGCCGACGTTCGAGGTCATGACAACGACCGCGTTGCGGAAGTTCACCTTCCGCCCGAGCGAATCCGTGAGCTGGCCGTCCTCCATGACCTGCAGCAGGAGGTTGAACACATCCTCGTGCGCCTTTTCGATCTCGTCGAAGAGCACGACGGAATACGGCTTGCGGCGCACCTTTTCCGTGAGCTGGCCGCCCTCCTCGTGGCCGATATAGCCCGGGGGCGAGCCGATGAGCCGCGAGACGCTGTGCCGCTCCATATATTCCGACATGTCCACGCGAATGAGCGCCTTCTCATCGCCGAAGAGCGCCTCGGCCAGCGCGCGGCAGAGCTCCGTCTTGCCGACGCCGGTCGGGCCGAGAAACAGGAAGCTGCCGATCGGCCGGTTCGGGTCGCCGAGGCCGACGCGGCTGCGGCGGATCGCGTTCGAGACCGCGTGCACGGCCTCCTCCTGCCCGACGACGCGGCGCCGCAGCGACGTCTCCATCTGCAGCAGCTGCTTGCTCTCGCTCGAGGTGATGCCCGCAACCGGGATGCCCGTCCAGAGCGAGACGATCTCGGCCACATCCTCACCCGTCACGGCGCGCACGGGGCCCGCGTGTGTCTGCTCCCAACGGCTGCGCAGCTGCTCGAGCTCCGTGCGCAGCTTCTGCTCGCGGTCGTGCAGCCGGGCCGCGCGCTCGAAGTCCTGCGCGCGTACGGCGCTCTCCATGTCCGCGGTCGTATTCGTCAGCTGCATCTCCAGCGCGTGCACCCGCTCCGGCTGCGCCAGCGCCTGCATGCGCACGCGCGAGGCCGCCTCGTCGACAAGGTCGATGGCCTTATCCGGCAGCCAGCGGTCGCCGATATAGCGCACGGAGAGCGTGATGGCCTTGCGCAGCGCGTCGTCCGTGATGTGCAGGCGGTGGTGCGCCTCGAGCCGCTCGCGCAGACCGCGTAGGATCAGCAGGCTCTGCTCGGGCGTGGGCTCGGCAACGCGCACAGGCTGAAAGCGCCGCTCGAGCGCCGCGTCCTTTTCGATATACTTGCGGTACTCCTCGAGCGTCGTCGCGCCGATGATCTGCAGCTCGTCGCGCCCGAGCGCGGGCTTGAGGATGTTTGCCGCATCGATGGCCCCCTCGGCCGAACCCGCGCCGACGATCGTGTGCAGCTCGTCGATGAAGAGGATGACGTTGCCCGCGCGCTGCACCTCGTGCAGGACGCACTTGACGCGCTCTTCAAAGTCGCCGCGGTACTTCGTGCCCGCGAGCATGGCCGTCAGGTCCACGCTCACGATACGTTTCTTTTGCAGGTCCTCGGGCACGTTGCCGTCCGAGATGCGCTGCGCCAGCCCCTCGGCCACCGCCGTCTTGCCGACGCCGGGCTCACCGATGAGCACGGGGTTATTCTTGCTGCGGCGCGAGAGGATCTGGATGGCGCGCTCGATCTCCCGGTCGCGGCCGATGACCGGGTCCATCTTCCCGCCGGCGGCCAGCTCCGTGAGGTCGCGGCCGTACTGATCGAGCGTTTTCGTGTCGGCGGCGCGGCGCGTCTGGGACCGTGGCGCCGACTGCTGCGGCCGGGGCTTATACTCCGGCCGCCCGAACACGTCCATGATGTCCGTGTAGATCTTGTTCAGGTCGCCGCCGGCCGCCACGATGATGCGCGCGCCGGCGCTGTCCGCCTCGCGGAGGATGCCCATGAGGATGTGCTCCGTGCCAACATAGCAGTGGCCGAGCCGGTTGGCGTCCTCAGCGGCCAGCTCGATGACGTGCCGCGCCCGGGGACTGAGCCCCTGCTCGGGCGCGCCTGGCACGCCGCGGCCGACCGTCTCCGTGACCATGCGCGTGAGCACGGCGTCCGTCAGCGCGTTGTCGGTCAGGATGCGGGCACCGAGCCCTTCCCCCTCCCGGATGATGCCGAGCAGGAGATGCTCCGTGCCAACATAACTGTGCCCCATGCCCATGGCCGCATCGTGCGCCTTTGTGATCGCCGTGGATGCCCGCTGTGTAAACCGTTCGCTGCCGCGCATAGATCGTTTGCCTCCTTCGCTGGTCATACGCCTCTATTATCGCCCGGACGGCACAAGGAAACTGCCGAATCCGGGAAGCTGATTTTTATTATTTCCACCCCTTCCTGTTTTTTAATCAACACGCTTTTCCGAATTTCGAAAATGACGGTTGATTTTTCGGATTTTTGTGCTACAATGACTCCATACCAGAGGAAGAGAAGTCTGGTCAAAAACATAGGAGGTAATTACAATGGCTTTTGTTATTGGCGACGATTGCGTCATGTGCGGCACCTGTGCTGCGAACTGCCCGGCTGAGGCGATTTCCGAGGGCAATGGCAAGTACGTCATCAACGCGGACAGCTGCATGGAGTGCGGCACCTGCGCTGCCAACTGCCCGGTGGGCGCGATCTCTGTCGACTGATTCGACCGAGAACAACGCAAACGGATGAGGCGATATGCTCCAGGCATATCGCCTCTATCTATTTCAAACGATATTCAGCGGAAGGAGCGTGTGCCATGCCCCCCTGCGTACAATATGACGACCTGTGGCCGGGCGGCCCGCGGTTTGCGCGCTCCGGCGCCGGATTCGCCCTCGGCACGGACAGCGTGCTGCTGGCTGATTTTGCAGCCGACCGCCGCGTGCGCCGCTTTGCCGACCTCGGCTGCGGCGCCGGCGTGCTGACGGTGCTGCTGCTGCACGCGCTGCCGCAGGCGGCGGCCGTCGGCGTGGAGCTGCAGCCGGACGCGGCGCAGCTCTGCCGCGACAATCTCACCGTCAACGGTCTGGACAGCCGGGCGGAGATCCTCTGCGCCGACCTGCGCGCACACCGCGCGGTGCTCCCGGCCGGACAGTTTGACCTCGTCGTGGCAAACCCGCCGTATTTCGCCGCGGGCAGCGGCTATACCTCGCCCGACCCCGTGCGCGCACACGCGCGCGACGAGCGTACCTGCACCATGCAGGACATCTGCACCGCCATGGCCTATCTCACGCGCTGGGGCGGCTCGGCCGCGCTCGTGCACCGGCCGGAGCGGCTGAGCGAACTGCTGTGTGCGCTCACGGCTGTCGGGCTGGAGCCCAAGCGTCTGCGCACCGTGGCGCGCACGGCGGACGCTGTACCCAGTCTCGTGCTGGTCGGGGCGCGCCGCGGCGGAAAGCCGGGGCTCAGGATCCTGCCGCCGCTGACCCTGTGCGCACCGGACGGCACGGACTCGGAAGAGATCCGCAGAATCTATCACAGGAGGGCATGACTATGAGCGGAACACTGTATCTGGTCGGCACGCCGATCGGCAACCTCGGCGACCTGTCCGTGCGTGCGCTCGAGACGCTGCGCAGTGCCGACTTCATCGCCGCCGAGGACACGCGCGTGACGGCGAAGCTACTCAACCATTTTGAGATCAAAAAACCATGCGTGAGCTACTACGAGCACAACAAATACGCCAGCGGCGAGAAAATCGTCGCCCGCCTGCTCACCGGTGAGACGTGCGCGCTCGTGACCGATGCCGGCATGCCCGCCATCTCCGACCCCGGCGAGGACATTGTGCGCCAGTGCGCCGAGCAGGGCATCGACGTGCAGGTCATCCCCGGCCCGTGCGCGGCCATCGCGGCGCTGGCCGTGTCCGGCCTGCCGACCCAGCAGTTTTGCTTCGAGGGCTTCCTCGCCGTGAGCGGCAAGACACGGCGCGAGCACCTCGATCGCCTGCGCGGCGAGACGCGTACGATGATCTTCTACGAGGCGCCGCACAAGCTGCTGCGCACGCTCTGTGACCTGCGCGACACGTTCGGCGGCGCGCGGGAGATCACGCTCGCGCGCGAGCTGACAAAGCTCCACGAGCAGAAGCTGCGCACGACGCTCGACGGCGCGGTGGCCTACTTCACCGAGACGCCGCCGAAGGGCGAGTTCGTGCTCGTGCTGCGCGGCGCACCCGAGCGCTCGGAGCCGGCCGTCACGGCCGAGCAGGCCCTCGAGATCGTGGCGCGCTACCGCAGCGAGGGCCGCGCGCTCAAGGAGGCGTGCAAGCTCGCCGCGGCGGACACCGGCTTCGGCAAAAATGAGCTGTATCAGATGGCGCTCAACGCCTGAGCGCCAACGATAAAAAAAAGTCCCCTGACCTCAGTCAGGGGACTTTTTTGCTCCGTACTCAGAGCTTCTCGTTCATAGCACGGATGCAGTCGGGGCAAATGTTCTTGCCCTTGTAGTTGATGATGTCTTTCGCGTTATCACAGAAGATGCAGGCCGGCTGATACTTGCGCAGGATGATGGACTCGCCATCCACGAAGATCTCAATGCGGTCTTTTTCCTCGATACCGAGGGTTCTTCTCAGCTCGATGGGGAGCACGATACGCCCCAGCTCGTCAACTTTTCTAACAATGCCTGTAGACTTCATAGTAAAATGCCTCCAATACGAATGGGATAAATGAGAAATTTCATCGATCATTCATTTCAACACCTGCATTATACCAAGCGTTGACAAAATGTCAACAAATTTGCATGAACTTGTCCTACGAATTGCGCTTTTCTACCATTTGCATATTTTGGAACGTGCCAGCATAATCTGTTTTGTGAATAATCACCGAAAATTTAAAGAATTTTAAGCACAAGAACAACCAGATAGCAATGTGCGCTCCGACGCGGCGCCCACAGCAGAAAGCCCACATATATCCCGGTTTTTCAGGGCATTGCCGCTGCCGAAATACCGGTGCGCGGCGAAAATACGCAGGATTTTTTCAACAAACGGCATCGAAAATCGCAGCATGATGGGGAAAGGACGGGGGTTTTTCATGGCATTGACCTGGATCTGGGTAGGCATGGTGTGCATTTCGCTGATCTTCGGCGCGGCGGCCGGGCAGAGCGCGGCCGTCGGCGCGGCAGCGGCGCAGGGTGTACAGCAGGCGGTGACGTTCTGCCTGACGGTGGGCGGCATGATCTGCCTGTGGTCGGGCGTGATGGAGGTCATGCGGCGCAGCGGCATCGCAGCCGGGCTGTCGAGACTGCTGCAGCCGGTGCTGCGGCGGCTGTTTCCGCGCGCGTCGCGCGATGCGCAGACGCTCGACGCGCTGAGTATGAACGTGAGCGCGAATCTGCTCGGCCTCGGCAACGCGGCGACGCCGGCCGGCGTGCGCGCCGCGCAGGCGATGGCGCGCGAGATCCGGGGCGACGCGGCCGGCGACGAGCTGTGCCTGCTGGTGGTGCTCAACACGGCGTCCATCCAGCTGCTGCCGGTCACAATCGCCGCAGTGCGCGAGGCTGCAGGCGCAGCTGTGCCGTTTGACATTCTGCCGGCCGTGTGGGTAACCTCCCTGTGCTCGGTCACGGTGGGACTTCTGACCGGGAAAGGACTGGCGCGCATATGGCGATGAGCGATATGCTGGCGCTGACCGTCCCGGCGCTGCTGGCCGGTGTGGGGCTCTACGGCGCGCTGACGGGGACGGACGTCTTTTCCGCGCTGACAGCCGGAGCGCTTGACGGGCTGAAAACCGTCGTGCGCATCTTCCCCGCTCTACTGGCGCTGCTGGCAGCCGTGAGCATGCTGCGCGCCTCCGGGGCGCTTGATGCGCTCACACGCCTGTGCGCGCCGGTGCTGGCGTGGCTCGGTATCCCGCCGGAGACGGCGATCCTCATGGTCGTGCGGCCCGTGAGCGGCAGCGGCGCGCTGGCCGCGGCGAGCGACATCATCGGCACCTACGGCCCCGATTCCCGCATTGGCCGCACCGCCGCCGTCATGCTCGGCTCGACCGAGACGACATTCTACGTGCTGGCCGTATATTTCGGTGCCTGCGGCGTGCGGCGCAGCCGCTGGGCCATCCCCGCCGCCATCGCCGCCGACCTGACCGGCTTTCTCGTCGCCGCCGCGCTCGTGCGCTGGATTTGGGGTACATAGCGCCGCCGACAAATTGCACAAAAGCGCCTTTCTTGACTGATATTTTTTTGACAAAACGCCTATTTTGCAGAAATTCGCACTTTTCGCTTTACAACGCCGCACGAATGTGTTATAAAATAATCACGTTAGTTAATAAATTAACTCAACGTTCTTCCGATTTCTTTCTTTTCTCTTCTTATTTTGCTCTCTCGACAGCAGCGTGTCGCCACTCTCCGGCGGCACGCTGTTGCCGTTTCCGGACGGCAGCAAAAAAATGCCCTCCCCCGCGTATGCGGTGGGAGGGCATTGCATGTTCAAAATCCCGATCACATTTTTTCCGGTGCGGTCACGCCGATGATACCGAGACCGATCTCAAGCACGCGGCGCGTCGCATCGGCCAGCTTCAGGCGGGCGTCGCGCACGGCAGGCTCCGCGTCCTTGATGCGGCAGACATTGTAGAACCGGTGGAAGCGTGCAGCCAGCTCCGTCACGTAGCGGTTGATACGGCTGGGATCGTAGTCGCGCGCGGCGAGGTGGATCTCCTCCGGGAGCATGGCGAGCTGCTTGATGAGCTCGCGCTCCTGCGGTGTTGTGAGCAGAGCCGCATCCACATCCGCCGCGGCAGGCACGGCGCAGCCGGCCTCCGCCATGGCGGCGAGCAGCGTACAGATGCGCGCGTGCGCGTACTGGACGTAGTAAACGGGGTTTTCGCTGTCCTGCCGGATGGCGAGGTCGAGGTCAAACTCCAGATGCGAGTCCGGCTTGGCGTTGAAGAAAAAGCGGCAGGCGTCCACGCCAATCTCGTCCATGAGGTCCGCGAGCGAGAGCGCCTTGCCCGTGCGCTTGGAGACCTTGACGATCTCGTCGCCGCGCATGAGGCGCACCATCTGCATGATGAGGAAGTCGAGCTTGCGTCCCTCAAGGCCGAGCGCGGGCGCGCGCATGGTCGCAGCGAAGCGGATGGCGTGGCCGTGGTGGTCGGCGCCCCAGACGTCGATGACGCGGTCAAAGCCGCGCTCGATGAATTTGTTGCGGTGGTAGGCAATGTCGACCGCGTAGTACGTATAAAACCCGTTCGAGCGGCGCAGGACCTCGTCCTTGTCGGCGCCGAGGTCGGTGTTGCGCAGCCAGAGCGCGCCGTCCTTTTCATACGTCAGGCCGGCGTCCACAAGCAGCTGCACGGTCTCGGCCACGTAGCCGGAGCTGTGCAGGCTGCTCTCGAGGAACCACTGGTCAAAATGAATGCGGTAGCGCTCGAGATCGCGCTGCATACGCGCAATGTTGTACGGCAGACCGAAGGCCACGAACGCCGCACAGCGCTCGGCGCTCGGCACGGTGAGGTACTTGTCGCCGTCGCGCTCGTAGATGAGCCGGGCCAGCTCCTTGATGTCGTCGCCGTGGTAGCCGTTGTCCGGGAACGCGACGGCGTCCTCCCCCTGGATGAGCTGGAGGTAGCGCGCCTCGATGGACTTGCCGAACAGGTCGACCTGATTGCCGGCGTCGTTGACGTAAAATTCGCGCCAGACGTTGTAGCCCGCGCGGTCGAGCACGGACGCAAGCGCGTCGCCGAGCACGCCGCCGCGCGCGTTGCCGATCGTCATGGGCCCGGTCGGGTTGGCGGACACGAACTCCACCATGACCTTCTCGCCGTGGCCGTCGTCCACGCGGCCATAGTCCGCGCCGGCGTCGTCCACCGCAGTCAGCACGTCCTGATACCACTTGTCGGACAGGCGGAAGTTCAGAAAGCCCGGTCCGGCCGCCTCGACGGAGGCAAACCACGTGCCGTCCAGATCCATGTGCGCGATGAGCGCCTCGGCGATCTTGCGCGGGGCCATGTGCATGGTCTTGGCCGACGCCATGGCGTGGTTGGCGGCAAAGTCGCCGTTGGCGGTGTCCTTCGGCTGCTCGACGGAGCCGCGAACGTCCGCGCCCTCGGGCAGGTCAAGCGCCGCAGCGGCGCGCAGATATGCTTCCCGGATGCACGCATCCACGGCGGCGCGTGCCTGTTCGATTCGATTGGCCATAATCAGTTACCCTCTATTCTATAATAGTCTTATTGTTCCCGGACGGTGATCTTCAACTGGTTGCGGTTGGCGCAGGCGTGGTCAAAATCCACGACGTACAGCAGATCCAGCACCCCGCCGTGCTCGCCCAGTGTGGAGCGGTAGCGCTGCGTCTCCAGCCCGACCGTGCTGGTGCCGTACGGCGTCTGGTACAAAAACGTGTTGCGCGCGCCGGGGGCAAAGACCATCCGGCTCATGACGGTGCCGGTGCGCTTGAGCACGGCGCTCGACGGCGTGAAGGTAATGGTCGTGAGCGTGCCGGCCATGCCGGTCAGCTCGCTCTCGGGATAGGTGAGCACCCCGCAGCCGTCGGTGCAGGTATACTCCCCGTCGGTCGAAAACTGCACCAGCTCGTCCGGCTCCTGCTCGAAAACATCGGCCTGCGAGCCCTCGATCGTGATGACGACCTGCATACGCCGCCTCCTTTGCATAACAGTGCGATTCTATTATCATATACTGTTTTGTCCAACTTCGCAACAGAAAAATGGTGTAGAATTTCCCGCCGCCGTTTGCTATAATGGTAGCATAAGCGCATCCGCCGCCGACCGCTGCGGATGCCAGCCATTTTTTCGGGGGCACAGGCTCCCGTCGGGAGGGATGACCGGATGAACATAGAACTCACCGACAAGGAGTTCCGGCGGCTGCTGGATCTCGTCTACATCGGCAACTGGATCCTCAACTCCACGCGCGAGAAGGACCGGTTTGAGGATTACGATATTTTGCAGGAAAAGCTCTTTGCGCTGTGCGCCAAAAACGGCATGAACGCGCTCATTTCCCGCTGGCAGGGGCACATTTTTCCCTCGTCCGCCTACGAAAACGGCGGCATTCACGAGGCCATCGCCGACTATGAGGACGCCGTGTTTTTCGACATTCTGGCCGAGGAGCTGGCGCGGCGCGATCTCGGCTGTCTCGACAGCGAGCCCGCCGATTATACCGAACTCAACGCCCGCATGGACGAATACATGGACGAATTTGAAAAGTCCGGCGTGGAAAATCTGGTGCTGGAGGCATGAGCACACGCGCCATCAAAACGCCCATCGGCCCGCTGACGCTGCAGGCGGACGAAGCCGCCGTCACCGCCATCCGCTTCGGCGCGGGCGGCGCGCAGGATGCCTCGCCCCTGCTCGACGCGGCCGAGGCGCAGCTGCGGGAATACTTCGCGGGCGCGCGGCGGACATTCGACCTGCCGCTCGCCCCGCACGGCACCGCGTTTCAGCAGCGGGTCTGGGCGGCGCTGCGCGCCATCCCCTACGGCGAGACGCGCACCTATGGTGAGCTCGCCGCCGCCATCGGCAGCCCGAACGCCAGCCGTGCCGTCGGCATGGCCAACCACCGCAACCCGATTCCGATCATCATCCCCTGCCACCGCGTCATCGGCGCGAACGGCACGCTCACCGGCTATGCCGGTGGGCTGGAGATCAAGCGGAAGCTGTTGGCGCTTGAGGGAATCAACATTTTAAAATAAAGTACCCGCGGCGGGCAGCAGAACCAATGCGGAGTGACAGAGGCACGATAGATCGTGACGAAGAACACGCCTGGCGCCACAGTCGCGGTCGGCGATCCGGCGCAGATCATCCGGTATCCCGACGCCAGCCGCTTCGCCGATAAAATGCAAAAGGCTATTTTCAAATTGACAACAAGCGTCTCCGTGCGTTCCGCGCGGAGGCGCTTGTTTTTGCATAGTTTTGCGCGCGCGCGGCCATACTGTGCGCAGGAGATGAGATCAATGCGCATGAGCAACGAAGAATATGCGGCGTTTGTCGATTCGCTCTCGCCGCGCTCGCCCATCTGGGGCGACCTGCTGCGCGCGGGACTGGTCGGCGGCGCGATCTGCACGGTCGGCCAGGTGCTGGTGAATCTGTATGAACACTGGGGCGCATCGGCGACCGTGGCGGCGACGTGGTGCTCGATCACGCTGGTGTTTCTCGGCGCGCTGCTGACGGGGCTGGGCGTTTACGACGATCTGGCGCGGTTCGCCGGGGCGGGATCTCTGGTGCCGATCACGGGGTTTGCAAACTCCGTCGTGTCCCCGGCGCTGGAATTCAAGACCGAGGGCTTCGTCACGGGCACGGCGGTCAAGATCTTCACGATCGCGGGGCCGGTGATCGTCTACGGCATCAGCGCGAGCGTGATCTACGGGCTGATTCTGGCCGTCTTTGGGCTGGCCTGACAAGGAGGGACGAAGATGAAAGACGACAAACGCGGCGGGCGCAAACCCGCGCCGGTGCCGACCGGGCACGACCAGCGCGCGGCGGCGCGCGACCACAGCACCCCGCACGGTAACCGGAAAAACGATGCCATCCCGCCGAGCAAGGCGCATGCGCCGGACGGCATCTCCGGCTACTGGGGGTAAAAATTCCCGCCTCAATGGGATCGTTTGCTTTTTCCTGCGCATGGCGCAAACCGAAAGGGCGTCGATGATCGGCGGTCACTTCCAACAGACGCCCGCTCCCGTGGAAAATTTCTGAGCAGCGGGGGGGCTCGAGGGGGCGAAGCGCCCGCCTCGAATGGAATATTTCGCTTTTTTGCTGCCTGCGCATAGCGTAGGCGCAGAAAAAAGCGGCCGCTGATCGCTCAGCGGCCGCTTGCGGGATTTCCTTAGAACTCGGTCGTAACCGGTTTGCGGGTATGGAACTCATGGAGGACATTGTACAGCCAGCCAACGAGCTTCATATCCAGATTGAACTGGTACACGGTGAACAGAGCGCCGGAGGTAGCCAGCAGGATGGTGAGAAGCTTCTTCAACAGTTTCATGTAATCGTCTCCTTACTTCTTGGCGAGACCCTTCTGGCGAGCGTACTCGGCAGCGCCCAGAGCGCCCATCAGCTGCGGGTCGGTCTTCAGCT
>OKUO01000486.1_pt1 | contig 13615 bp, 10 predicted proteins | sample 1606481 | NCBI WGS metagenome assembly OKUO01 (sample SAMEA3882503, study PRJEB24775) | human gut metagenome | biome: human-associated habitat; feature: intestine environment; material: feces | place: Netherlands | collected 2009/2010
GACGATGCTGACCAGCGCGACGAGCATCTGACCGATCTCCGCTTTGGAGAGGTATCGTACGATGCGAAGCATGCTTGGTTCCTTCTCTTGTTTTGTGTTTTGCTTGTTTTCTTACGATTAGTTTTTGCGATTTTTCGCGGTTTTTGCGATTACTGGATTGCGATTACTTACACTGTGAATTATTTACAGCGTAAGATACTACGCGTCTTCCTGTGCGTTTCCTGAGAACGCGGCTTTGACCTCGTCCGCCGTGGGGCGCGGTTTGCCGGGCATGCACAGCGACATGTACGTGGTGAATTCCTCGGTGAGCTCAACGAATTCGCGCGCGCGGCGCTCCCCCATCTGCGAGAAGATCCAGCAGATCGCCTCGCGCATGCTTTCGCGCTGCCGTTCGGCGCGTTCCCTGCCGGCTTCGGTGAGGTTCACGTGCACCACACGGCGATCGTCGGGGTCGGATTCGCGTGTGATCTGGCCTTTTTTCTCCAACGCGGACAGCAGTGTGGACACGCGTCCGGTGGTGGTTTTCATTGAAGAGGCGAGCTGCGATGGCGTCAGCGGGCCTTTCCTATAGAGTTCCTGCACGGCGAAGGGTTCGCCCTTCGCGCCTTTCACCATCTCCTGCTGCATGCGCGAGCGTTTGTCCCATGTGTTGGTCGCCAATTCGTGGAACAGTTCCTCTTCAAAGCCCACGCGGCACCTCCTTCCGTCGCAATCGCCGTCATAATATCTTACAGTGTAAACATTTTACAGTGTAAGTTATTCCCAGGGCGATTTTGCAGCGAGCAAGCTACAGAAGGCACGAAAAAGGCCGCGGCCCGAATCGCGATTATTGTGCGGAATCGGGCGCGGCCAATCGTACGTATTGCGCGGAATTCAGCCGCGACGGGCGTCGACGGAGGCGTTCAGCATCGCCAGCTCATCCTGCGTGAGCGTCAGTTCGGTGGCGGCGAAGGAATCGTTGATTTCCTGCGGATTGCGGGCGCTGGGGATGGTGAACAACCGCTCGTAGCGACTCAGTTCCCAGGCGAGGACCACGCGCTGGTAGGAGCAGCCGTGGTTGCCGGCGACCGTGCGGAACGGGTCGTACGCGCGCTGGTCGAACGCGTCGAGGAAGCCGCCGAGGGGGCTCCAGCACACGAACGCGAGTCCAAGTTCCGCGCAGTGCTCCATCGTATGCTCAGGGTCGGGGTGCGAGGGCGAGAACTGGTTCTGCACGGCGACCAACTTGTCGCCAAGCATCTCACGGGCAGTGTCGATCTGCGCGTTGTCCACGCGGGAAATGCCCGCGTACCGGATCACGCCCTCGTCAAGCAGCTGCTTCAGCGCGCCGACCTGGTCCTCATAAGCCACTTCCGGGTCCGGTCCGTGCGAATACAACAGGTCGAGCGTATCGACGCCCAAGTGCAGCGCGGATTCCTTGGCGTCACGAATCATGGTTTCGGGGCGCGAATCCGCCATCCACCCGTATTGACTGCCCGCCGCCTGCAAATGCTGGCGTTCCCCGCCAGGCCGACGACTGCAGCCCTCGGAATCCCGCCCCTGAGTGTCCGATTCTGGCGAATCGGACACAGGAGCAACAAAAGCGGGAACCTCCATGGTGCGTCGATAGCCGGTTTTCGTGGCGACCAGCACTTCATCGCGAGGGCCGTCCCAGCTGGCGAGCGCATCACGCACCAACTTTTCGCCGTACCCCAAATCTTTCGCAGTGCCGGTACCAGGCTCGCTCGGCAGATAATACGACCAAGCTGTGTCCAAATAGCGAACACCCGCGTCCAAACCGGCGTGAATCGTACGAATCGCAGTATCGCGATCCGGACGCCCCTCAATCGCCAAAGCCATCGTTCCCATGCCGAGCCGAGGAATCGTAAATCCTGCCAACTCACCGTTCATCATCATCTTCCCCTTCCTTGCAAGCACGCAGCCGATTCGCGCATGTTCACATCAAGACTAACTCAACGTGGACCGGCGCAAGCTTGTCGGGCGCCTGCGCGAAGATAAGGGCACAACCGAACGGGAGCCGAAAGGCTGAGAGGGAGCTCGACGAGCTTCGACCGAGGACTTGATGCGGGTAATGCCGCCGTAAGGAGACGGGTTGTTCGCGCCGCGAGGCGTATCTCATTTCCGTTCGCGATAACCGAATATCGCGTGATTAGGGTCACGGAGGGGCGCACCACCTCATAGGGTACGGTTCCTTCGGCGACCCTTTTTTCGTACCAACCGTGAATGTCCGATTCACCGGAAGCAGACGCTCGGAAGCCCACAAAGCAGTTCTGAACGTCCGTTTCGGCGGGAACGGCACTCGTGGGGCCTGACATACAGAAGGGAACCGAAATGATCATCAACGGCAAGGAAGAGGACGTCGCCACGCCGATCACCGTGGCCGAACTAGTGGAGCAGCGCGGTCTGCGCGCCGACCGCGTGGCCGTGGAGCTCAACGGCGAGATCGTGCCGCGCGCCCAGCGTGCGCAGACGCAGCTCAAGGGCACCGACACGTTGGAAATCGTCACGTTCGTGCAGGGCGGCTGAGCACAGCAGCGAAACAAACCATACGAGCGGAAACGAGAATACGAGAACAACCATGACTTTTGAACCATCCGCATCGCAGGCGCAGATCGACGCCCGCCAGCACGCTTTCGACAACCAGCCCGACCCGGCCACCCTGGTCAGCCGCGAGGAGATCCGCGCGGCCCTGCTCGACCGTCACACGGCCGCCACGCAGGACAAGCTCGACGCGGCGCACGTGGCCATCTGCGGTTGCGGCGGCCTCGGCTCCACCATCGCGGTGGCGCTGACCCGCATCGGCGTCGGCCACCTGCACTTGATCGACTTCGACCGCGTGGATATGACGAACCTGAATCGCCAGCAGTATTTCCTGAAGGACCTCGGCCAGTACAAGACGGAGGCGCTGCGCAGCAATCTGCGCCAAATCAACCCGTTCACGGACATCACCATCGACACCGTCAAGGTGACCGACGAGAACGTGCCGACGCTGTTCGAAAACGAGGACATCATCTGCGAGGCGTTCGACGTGCCGGAAAACAAGACGATGCTCGTCAACGCGGTGCTGGAGAATCTGCCGGGCAAGAAGCTCGTCAGCGCGTCCGGCATGGCCGGCTTCCGCAGCTCCAACCTGGTGAGCACGCGTCGCGTTTCGAAGAACTTCTACTTCTGTGGCGACGGCGAGACGGCTCCGGTACCGGGTGCCGGCCTGATGGCGCCGCGCGTGGGCGTGGTCGCCTGCCACGAAGCGAACATGATCACGCGACTGATCCTCGGCGAGGAAGACGCCTGACGCACTGCTACGTTACTCCACTGCCGTAATCGAAATTTTTATTGCGATTACAAACGCACGTTGCACACAACACAACAGCGACGCAACGGCAACACAACAGCAGCACAGCAATCGCAACAACAGCAACACCAAACACCCCAACGAAAGGAACCGACGATGAGCACCGAAAACACCATCACCACCGCAGCCGCCGACGTCGCGGCCGCACCGAACGCCACGCTCGACGAGCTGGTCGGCACCACCACAAACACCGCGATCCTGCCGGAGCCGGACGCTCATGCGTACGACGAGATCGCCACCGGCGACGCCGACCCGCTGATCCTCGGCGGGCACAAGTTCACGAGCCGTTTCATCCTCGGTTCCGGCCGTTACGACCTGAACCTCATCAAGGCGACCATCGAGAACGCGGGCACGCAGATCGTCACCATGGCGCTGCGCCGCTGCCGCACCACCGAAAACAACCTGCTCGACTACATTCCGAAGGGCATCACCATGCTGCCGAACACGTCGGGCGCGCGCAACGCGGAGGAGGCGGTGCGCATCGCACGTCTCGCGCGCGAGGTGTGCCAGACGGACTTCGTGAAGGTGGAGATCGAGCACGAGTCGAAGTACCTGCTGCCTGACAACGAGGAGACCATCAAGGCCACGGAAAAGCTGGCGAAGGAAGGCTTCGTGGTCATGCCGTACATGTTCCCGGACCCGATCGCAGCGAAGCGTCTTGAGGACGCGGGCGCAGCTTGCGTGATGCCGCTCGGCGCGATGATCGGCTCGAACAAGGGCCTGCGCGCACGCGATTTCATCGAGGTGATCATCAAGAATGCCAACGTTCCGGTGATCATCGACGCGGGCATCGGCCGTCCGAGCCAGGCCGCGGAGGCCATGGAGATGGGTGCGGACGCGGTGATGGCATACACGGCGATCGCATCCGCCGGCAACATTCCGCTGATGGCGCGCGCTTTCAAGAATGCGATTGAGGCCGGCCGTGAAGCGTACCTGTCCGGCCTGGGAAAGGTTACGGAGGACCACGCCGTCCCGTCCAGCCCGACGAACGAGGCCGACTACATCGGCTGATTCGCGCCGATTTCGTACGATTCGTGCACTAACGTTTCGCACTGTTTTATTGCGATTACACGACGAGGGTCGGTGGAGACGCACATTTTCGCAAGGTTTCCACCGACCCTCTTTCGTCAGATGCGCGGCACGTAGCGCAACACGCGCATGCCACGCATACCGCAGCGACAGGCAATACGTCTACTTCCCTAGAGCCGCCTTCAGGTCGCGGTTCTGGAATCGCTCGTGCAGCAGGCAGTAGCCGCCGAACACGACGAGCCACAGCAGGCCGGCGATGGCGGAACCGCGCGTATCTGCGGACAGGAACAGCGTGACGTACACGAACACGTAGAACGCAATCGCAATCCAGTCGCACACCTGCCATGCCGGCATGACGAAGCCGTCCGGCAGGAAGTCGGCGCTTTGACGGTAGCGGCGGTGCGCAAGCATCGTCAGGATGTAGATGAAGATCACGACGGCGCTGGCGGCCGAAGCGAACAGCACGAACGCACCGGAAACGCCCGGGATCGCGTTGACCAGCGGGGAGAACAGAATCATGCAGCCGGACACGATGATCGCCTTCGCCGGCACCTTGTGATCCGACACCTCACCGAGGCGCTGCATAGCGGGCGATTCGGAGTCCTGCGCAAGCTGGTATAGGTGGCGGCCCGCCGAGTAGATCAGCGAATTGAGTGCCGACGCGGCTGCGGTGATCACCACGAAGAACACGAGCGCGGCAGCCCAGTCGAGGCCAGCGTATTTGAACACCATGATGAACGGCGAACCGAACGAGCCGTCCGCGTTCTGATGGAAGTTGCGCCACGGCACGATGGCCATGATGGCCACGAGCGCGCCCACGTAGAAGATGAGGATGCGCATGATCAGCTCGTTGACGGCCTTCGGTAACACCTTGCGTGGGTTCTGCGTTTCGGATACGGTCACACCTACGAATTCGATGAGCTGGTAGGCGAAGAACACCATCTGGAAGCTCATGAAGAAGTTCATCCAGCCGTTCGGCGCAAGCTGGAAGCCGTCGGTAATGTTCGTAAGGCTCACAGTGGCACCGGAAACCGTGCCGTCCACGCCTTCGATATGCGTGGCCGGGTAGCTGAAACCGAGGAACAGCATCACCACGGCGGTGACAATCAGACCCACAATCAGCGTGATTTTGATCATGGAGAACCAGAATTCCGCCTCGCCGAACACTTTCACGGCAATGAGATTGATGCCGGTGAGCGCCACGAGGAAGCACAGTTCGATAAGCCATTTCCACGCGTTGAGGTCTATGCCGAACGTGCCGAAGAATGTGACGAAATAGGTGCTGACGGCTGTGATTTCGGTCATGCCGGTCAGGATGAGCACGATCCAGTACGTCCAGCCGGCGAATTTGCCCCACGCGCGGCCGAGGTAGCGCGTGATGAAGTTGATGAACGTGTGCTGGCTGGGGTCACTGTACATCATTTCGCCGATGGCGCGCATGAGCAGGAACATGATGAGGCCAACGCCGATGTACACGAGGATGATGCTCGGTCCGGTCAGCGCGATCGACTTGCCGGAGCCGAGGAACAGGCCGGTGCCGATGGTGCCGCCGATGGCGATGAATTGGACGTGGCGGTTTTTCAGGCCGCGTTCCATGTCGTTGTCTTTGTCGAGGCTTTCGATGGATTTGATTTGCGCGGTTTCCGTCGCTTCGGACGTGCTTGTACCAGTTTTTCCGGTTTTCGTATTCCCAAAAGTCATAATGTTCACACCCTACCGCGTCAACCGCACAATCTCTGCCGTTGTTCGTACCGCGAAATGCGCTATATGTGGCAGATTCGCATCTTTTCCAAAAAAACGCTTTGCGACGGGTGGAGTCAGCTTGCCAAGGTTTTCAGCCTGCCACGGAGCGATTCGTTTTCGCGTTCCAGCTCGTTGATACGCCGAGCCTGTTGTTTGATGATGACAAGCGCCGTCTCGCTGTCAAGGCCGCCGCTCGCGCTGAGAGGTGCAGGCGGCACGGCGATGGCAGCCGCATCGGACGGGACGGGCACGTCAGCGGATATACACCCCCCCCCGACACGTTCGCCCCGTCCAGCGGATGCGGAGCATTTCCAATGTTCGCCTTATCGGAATTGGCGATTCCTGCGATGCCGTCGAGTTTCTCCTTGCGCGTCACCGCATGAACATACAGGTTGACGAGCTCCGTAATGATTTCGCCGTTACTCATGTTACTGCTACCGTTCACGGATTTGAGGACGGCAGCCTTCCAACGCGCCACACTTCGTTCTATACGTTTATACCCAATCAGTTCCGGCGGCAATCCCGCCTCGCGGAAGATTTTGGTCGGCGATTCCCCCGCAAGATACCGTATGACACACACCTGTTTGAAGGCGTTGGAGTACGTGATGCGGTCTTTCGACACGTTAGCCACCGCCGGCAGATCCCGCAACATTTGGAGCTCTTCCATGCTGAATGATCCTCCACCGCGCATCGTTTTACCCCCTTTGCTATACCCCGTGATGAAGCAAGTGTATATCCGACTTCTCACAAGCAGCTTTTCAAATATTGCTGACCGTATATCACTTCAACCGGTCGGTCACACATCAATGCGGGCGATTATGGAATACCCACAACCGCCCGCATTGACTTTTATTGTGAGTGAGTCAATTCACAACTCACTCACACCGAACGCATGCGCTCAGTACGTGCGGCGACGACTCTTGACCGCCACAGCCACGCCAGCGCCACCCACCAGCAGCGCCACGACGGTGAACAACACGGTTCCCGCGGCACCGGTCAGCGGCAGCTGAGTGACAGACTTGACGTTCAGCACGGTAGCGGTGGCATTCGCAGTGGTGTTATCGACCGGTTGGACCTGACGAAGGGCATCCGGCTCGAAGGTGACGAGACCTTCATCTGTGATCTCCACATTGAAAGTGACCCTGAAGTTCTGGGCGTAGCCGGTCGGAGCCTGAGTCTCCACAACCGTGTAGGTTCCCGCCGCAAGACCCGCGACCTTCACCAAACCATCATTCTCAGTAGTGAACGTCTTGGCATCATTCTGATCGGAAACAAACGACCACGCACCGTCCTCAGCCTGCTTAAGGAACTTGCCCTCCGCATTCTTGACAACGAACTTGGCGCCGGCTAGAGGCTTGGCCTCATTCCCTTCCTTGCCAATCTTCGTGAACTGGAAACCGTAGGTCTTAAGGACAGTCTTGCCTTCACCGCTGGTACCATCCTTGGTGGTGATTGTGGCCTTGTTGTCCACACTGCCGCTCAAGCCATCCAACGCATCCTTGGTGACGGTGCCCTGGTACGACACGACGATCGTCCTACCGGCCAGCGTTGTGGCATCGGCAAAATAGATGGTCGTGGTGGTGCCGGATTGAGCATTGCCTTTCTGCGTTATCGTGTACAGATCGGGATTCACAGTAGTCTGGTCTTTGAACTGGACCTTGAAGTCACTCGTTTCCGCAATCCGCAAACCTTTGGACGCGGTATCGGTAATGGTAAAGGGGTACGCATCCCAGCCAGCCGCAGCATGAGGAACGTCCGCGGCCACAGTGAAGTCCACGGTGTCGCCCACCTTTACGCTCTTACCGTTCACATCCACGTCATTCATCCGGGCGAATTTGAGCGGCTCGTCGGTCGGATTCGCGTTCTTCGCGTTGAACTGGCCTTCAGTCGTGATGTTGCCCTGACCGGTCGTCGCATCGGCCACAATCCTCAGATTGGACAGTCCATTGACGGTGGTGGCCACCACAGCCGGAGTTCCCGACGTCACAGTCGTTTCGCCAGCCTTGGTGAACGTATCCTTCACCAGATACCAGCCTTCTCCGTTCACATTGACCGCCTGGCTCGTATTTGCCTGCTCCGTAGTTACGGTCAGGCCAGTACCATCAGGTCCTGCCGGCGGAGTAATTCCAGCCAAGGTCTTGGCGAAGACACGGAGCTGATCCGCAGTGAACGTCGCCACATAGGCGGCTGGATTATCCTTGTACTCTGTCGGGATGCCGTTGTGGCTTCCATCAGCCGCGTCAGCAGCGGTGGTCACAGCTCCCTTCCATGCGTCAACCGTTTTCACTTCGACCGAGCCATCGCCAGGATTCTCGAACGTGGCAAACTTGTATGGCGTGTACGTATGGCCTTCCTGTGCGTGGTTAACTTGCAGCAATGGAGCATCATCAGCCTGTGCGGCGGCGACGCCGATGGCCATGCCGCTCAGCAACGTTGCCGCGGCGGCCAGCCCTGCAAAAAGCTTCCTCATCTTCATGAGAATCTCCTCTTCCTAATTGTTGGTTACTGTGTTCTGCAATCGCGGGAGGCGGGAACCCAACATGCCCCCGCGATCCGCAAATCCTGTGTTGTTCAGCTGAGCCGCTTCTTACGTCTCCACTGGTCGGCCGCAGCGACGGCGAGCAATGCCAGCACGCCAACTCCGCCGGCCGCAATCTGCCACCATCGTTCCGCACCCATGCGGCCCGTCAATGGCAGTGACGATGCCGAAATGTATTGGTTGGTGAACAGCATTGGCTGGGTCTCGTCCCAATTCGAACCAGCGGCACCATAATCGGTTTTCAGCTGGGTCACGGATTCGACAACGGCCCTCCATTCACCGGACGTTCCGTCTTTCATCACGGACACGACCACCCGGTATTCCGCCTGCGAGTAATACATTGCGGAAGCATTACCAGCGTTCTCCGTCACAAGATATGTGTACTCGGCTTCACCTGCGTCATACGTGATGTCGCCGAAGTAAGCAACGTGATCGTCAGACGAATCGCGTTTCACCGTCACCGTGCACGCCGACTGGTTCTTGCAGGAAGCTGGCATCGGCGCGTCTGGATTGGAATCGTCTGCCTTCAGCTTGAAAGTGAACTCGTCGGAATCCTTCCAATCGCGGCCCTTCAGCTCCTTCTGCACGCCAATCGCATGCGTCAGCATGGTCTGCTTCAACGTGTTGGTGATGATCACCGTGGCTTCCTGCGATGCCGTGGATTCCGGCACCGTCACCGCATTGCCGTCAGCGAGATTTCCATCGCCGACCTTGTGCTGGTAGGAAGCCTTCCACAAGTGGCTGTCCGGTTCGACTTCCGTCACCGTGTACGTCTTTTGGGCGCCTGCCGGAATAATCACGTCGGTGGACCATTTGCCGCTATCGTCACGCTTCAGCGTGACCGTCTTATAGGTATCGTTGCCCTGTTTGATATCCACCGTGATGCTTTCCGGCCTGTCACCGTCTCCACTCCACTGCTTTTCGATATGCAGCGTCGAGGAAACCACCTGGATCACCGGATGCGGATACGGATTGCCGCCGCATGCATGATCCACGCCATCGGCCGTGTATGACAGGCATGCGGAATCGTTCGAATGGAAACCAGGCTGGTTCGAGGACGTGGTGTTCCCGTCCAGATCGGTATCCGCGTCACCCTTCACGCCGGCATATCCATCCTTGCCGGTATTCAGATTAGAGGCGTAGTCGTTGTATGCATTTTGCGTGGGCTTCACGTTGTATTCCAGCGTGTACGTCACGTTGTGGGCCAGAGCCTTCAGGAACCTGACGGTGAACTTCTTCGCGTTCTCGTCGTATGTCAGGGTGTAATCGACATTCTTAGTCAAGGAGACCACCTTGCCGGAAGCATCCTTGGCAACGACCTTGTAGTTGCTATCCGCAAGCTCGACATAGCCGGAGAGCGTGTCCTCCATGGTCACCTTGGTGTATGCGGATGTGGTGGTCTCGCTCTTCTCAATCTCGTCGAAGATGGCATTCAGCTCCGAAGCGTTCGTCGCGCTTTTATAATAGCCGGCTTTGATATTCCCTTCACCGCGCTGGTTGTATTTCGTTGCCTTTGGGAAATTGCTGGACACCGCGTGCATGAACTGGTTCTCGTTACCTTGGATCGAGGAGGGATCAGCACCGGAAAAAACACCGATGGAATACACCGTGGCGCCACCATCTTTCAATTCCTTGGCAGCTTCGACGGCCTTATTTGCCACTTTACCCTCGAAGCCACTAGACGATGTAGGCGAACCATCCGTGAAAAAGATAACGACCTTCTTCGCATCGGTTCGAGCACTGCCCATCATCTTGGCCGCAAGATTGAATCCATTGTCGGCTCGGGTGGCGCCAGCGGCTTTGAGTTTGCTGACTTTGTTCTTCAGACCGTTCATATCCGCAGTCAGATCGCTAACGATTTGGGAGTAGTTGTAGGTGTACCCACCACTTCGGTACGTGTCATCCCCGATTTTGTCCTTTTCGTTGCCGGCGAACTTCACCAGTCCAACGTGAACCAGTTCGGAACCGGCCTCCGTATTAGTATTCGCAGCTTTATCAAGAAATGCTTTAACCGCTTTTTTCAGTGCGTCTAACCGCTTGTTCTGATCCGTCTTACTCATCGGATCGTCCATCGAACCGGACACATCCAGCACCAGCGTGAAGTCGATCGGCTGGGTGGTGGTGACCGTGGTGCTGTTGACGGCGCCCTTCACATCCACGTTCACGGTGTAACTGCCATCATCGTTCTTCTTGATGCGCTTATGCTTCTCCGGAGCGCCCAACTGAGAACCGGTCTCGTTCTGCGCAACCGACTGCGCCCGATTTGCTCGCGCAATCGGTTGAGCGGACAACGTAACTGGCTGCTCATCAGGTTGTTCAGATTGTTGTTCAACCTCCTGCTCAACCCACTGCTCAGTCTCTTCTTCCGTTTCTTGTTCCGTTTCTTGTTCGACTTGCTGGTAAGCCTCTTGATCTGACGGCTGCTCTTGCTCTGACGGCTGCTCTTCTCCCACCATCAAATTTTGTTCCACCGGCTGTGAATCCTCTTGCCCAGATTCTTGCAATACCGGCTGCTCGATTTGTTGTTCCAAGGCTCCCGTGGCATCTTCCGCCGCCGCTGACGAAGCAGTGACGCACCCCACGCCGGCGAGCATTGCGACCGTCGCGACGGCCGCAATGACACGACGCGTGAACAGACCTGTGCCCCTCGCCCTGTTTCGCTCAAAGACGTGTCTCATACGTCAACCCCCTTGTACCGTTAAGCGATCGGGGAAATACCTTCCTCCTTCGACCGGTATATTTGATGCGTCTTCGCTTCACATACCGTCCGACAATCGCTTCGTTGCCTAAACCTTAAGGAGAAAAACAGAGGGATACATACCCTCCCAACGAGGTAATCAAGGGGATATACTTTCCTTGAAATCGCACATATCATCGCGATTCTAGAGTATTCTTGCCCCCGTAAATCGCGATGCAAAAACTATAAGCAAACGTTGTCATGCCTCTTTCAGAATTTTCCCCGACAAAAAAGCATCTGTCAAGTGCAACATTAACGCCATCAACCCCTAGTTGCGCTTTGGCCACCAAGCGGCATGCCTACGGACATACCACGGACAGCGGAGCAGCCAAACCAACAACAAACCGACCAGCAACGTGGCAGCTGACACCACACCCGCAATCACACGCACATCTTTTGCCGCATCATCCTCCGCGGGAATCTCTTCGGGAATGGCGGAACGTAATGCCGAAACCAACAGACGATGCGTATTCACACCGTACGGAGTGCATGTCATCAACGTGACCCGATCCTCGCCAGAGGTAATCTTCAATTGCGATGTGTCGTTAGGTTCGATTTCGGTAATACGATCCACCATATAGCCAAGCGTATGGCCCATCACATCGATATAGAAGTAATCACCAACCCGCATCTCATCCAAACGCGTAAACATTGAGGCTTCAACCAAACCCCGATGTCCGGTAATCACCGCATGCGTATCCTTGCCACCCACCGGCAGACTACTGCCATACAAATGCCCCGCACCGGACGCAAGCGTCTGCTCCGACGTGCCATGGTAGATCGGCAAATCCACAGAAATCTTTGGAATGCGGATGGAACCCATCACGCCATCGCCAGTATCCAGCAAACGCTGGTATTCCGCGTCTTTGGAGCTAGCGGAATCCTTGTTACCATCGCCAGTGGCGTCTGCGCCCGTCGAGCTGGAACCGGAACCGTCGCTGGAGTCGGACTGATTGTTGTTGTACAACTCGGCGAGCGGATCCTCAGCCTCGCCAATCACCGGCTGCCCCGATTCGGCGAGACGCTTGTTGTACGCCCCAGCTGCGGCGAATGCCTCGTCGGCCTGCGGATACGGCCAGCCCGCGACGCTCTGCTCGGAACGGGCGGACGTGCTCGCCAGCTTTTGCGCGGACTGGTATTGCAGCACTTTCGGGAAAAGACCAATGCCGATTGCGGAGAAAATCAGCACCGCCGCAAGCACGCGCATGGCAATGGACTTGTTGCGATCCGCACGACGCTCGCGCATCGCTCCGGACGCGTCGGTCGCCTCCGCGAAAGTCGGGAAAGTGTAGGTGCGGGTGTTGCGCGTGGTGTCGTGCGAACCGCGCGAGCCGTCGTTGCCATCGTGCGAATCGCCATAAAAATCGTCGGCGCGTAAGTCCTTAATTTGCTGCGGACCGTCGCTTCTCGACCCGCCGCGCGCGCTCCCATGCGGAAAAACTGCCATCAGTCTTGCCCCCTTGAACTGCCAGCCATAGGGAACATTATATTGCACTCCGCCCGCGTGCCTTCTTCCCTGACGATTCCGATAATGTCGGTCGAAATTGGACGGTCTCCGGCCACAGCTCTGAGCGAACCACGTTTTACGCAAATCATGGGTTAGGACTTACGCAAATCGTGGGTTAGGTTTTATGCAAATCGCGGGTTAGCCCCAGCAAAACCCTTGCAGGAGGCCGAAATTGGCATTTTTGCCAAGAGCATCTCTAACCGAGTCTATCCATGGTCAAACTGATGGGTCTATCTGGCTTATAGATGGCGGATTTGGGGCTTTGCGGAAAGGTATTTCGCTTATAGATGGCGGGTGCTAGACGAGAATAGGCGGTTCGGGGGTATGATTTATACCCCTGAACTGGCAAATGGGGCGAACCACCCGCCATCTATAAGCTAGATAGCATTTGGCGGGCGGGTGGTGCGCGCGCGGCGGACGAGAACCGGGGGTTGGCCGCCTCGCAAACGCGACCGACCCCCTTAATGTCGTGAAACGTGCTATATGTGGCAGATTCGCCCTTCACAAGAAAACGATTTGCGTTATATGTGGCAGGTTCCTTGAGCAAATCCAGACCTAGGGGGTAGGAATCATGCCCCCTAGGTCGGTTTCCCCGAAGAAACCTGCCACAGATAGCGGAAATCACATTCTTCAACCTCCGGTCACAATGGCTCACTAGGCTCGACGGTATGACGCAAGAGCTCGTTTCATTGACTATCATCATGGCGG
>OKUO01000499.1_pt1 | contig 13326 bp, 10 predicted proteins | sample 1606481 | NCBI WGS metagenome assembly OKUO01 (sample SAMEA3882503, study PRJEB24775) | human gut metagenome | biome: human-associated habitat; feature: intestine environment; material: feces | place: Netherlands | collected 2009/2010
CGTACAGACTATACAGACCGCCGAGGAAGTATTGCAGGAGAATTCTTCGGTGAATCTTATGTCCTGGGTGCAGAATATCAGTAGTAAAGGCAAACAGCTTTTACAGAAAATCTGGGGAGAGAGCAAGGAAGCTAACGATGCGATCACTTCACAAAATGGCAGCGGAAATCATATTGCAGGGCAGGAGACGCTGGTCACCGGGAATTCTGTAGGAGTAAAGACTACAATGAACAGGGCGGCAGTGGAGACAGCAGCTACCCATACGTATTTCCGGCCTGTGGAAGCAAAGGATACCATGCCGGCAAATCCTTTTCAGAAGGTGCGTTATCAGGTACAGAAGGTAGCGAGAAAGTTGATGGACCGGCTGCCGGGTCGATTTCTGGGATCCCATACAGGCGATTTTTTGCAGACGAAGCAGGAGCAAACGAAAGAAGATCTGCGGAAGAGAAGTCAGTATAAACAGGATGATCAGGAGATCGAGTGCATTCTCACGGATGAAAGCTATCTGACAGATTCCTATAACCGCAAGGGTGAGTACAGCCATCTGACTACGGATAAATAATTATATTACGAATTTTACGAAAAATTTCAATAATTTGCTTGACAGTTTGGCATTCATCATGTAATATAGTCTTTGCTGTGAGACACAGCAGACATTCATAAGATTGCGGATGAATGCCGATACAATTAATTTCATACCTTCAAGATACAGGTTTTGACCTGTACAATATGCGCGAGTGGCTCAGCGGTGGAGCACCTCCTTGCCAAGGAGGGGGTCGCGGGTTCGATCCCCGTCTCGCGCTTGAAAAAAGAACGATACCAAATCGGTATCGTTCTTTTTTTCGAGCCCTGCCAGGGCTCGAAAGTTCGATGTCTACGCTCCGCTCCGGTCCGCGCAGACCGAGGTCCCCCGGACCTCGTGCGCCGTCTCGCGCTTGATCCTCAATGTTAAGATAGTACAAATCCGTCTGAAATGATTAGTAAGTAACAAGGTACCGTATGTTCTCGATGTCTCCGCTCCGTATAGGAGCTTTATTTTGTATGCACATGTCCGCGGGACCAGACTTTACTGGGCTGGGCTTTGTAGGTGGGGCGGCGGAAGAGGAGGCTTTTCAGTGCGGGACCGTTAAAGGGGAAGAGGGGCCAGAAGTAACTGAAGCCTGCAAAGGTTGGTGTGGTAATCATGGAGAGTGACACAAGCGTCAGGCCGATAATAAAGCCGGGCAGACCCCATAATCCGGTGGTGACCACCAGAAGAATTCGATAGATGCGCAGGGCATCGGCGAATTCTATGCTGGAGAGGGAAAGATTCGCCAACATGGTGACGGCGGCATAGAAGAGGACTTCGGTAGAGGCCCAGTTAAGGCTGACAGCAATGTCACCAATCAACAATCCCCCTACGATAGACAGTGCACCGGAGACACGGCTGGAACTAAGTGCGGCAGAGTATTTGAAGAGGTCTAAGAGGAACTCCACCGCCAGCACATAGAAAAAAAGACGGAAGGGTGACAGATCGCTGACGGGTGTGAGCTGCAGCGAGGCGGTGATCTCGGGATAATAGGCGGAGAGAAGTAAAAATACCGGCAGAAGCAAAAGACTCACCGGAATGCACAGAAAGCGTATCATGCGGAAATAAGTTCCGGTCAGGGGATTGTTGTAATAGTCCTCCGGACTCTGGGTAAACTGGAAGATCGTACCGGGAAGCAATAAAACGGCGGGAGAATTGTCCACAATGAGCAGAATGTGTCCTTCGCACAGGTAGCTGCATGCCACATCGGGACGCTCTGTCAGTTGGATGCTGGGCAGGGGATTCCACCATCTTTTTTGAATCAGAAGTTCTTCTAAGCTTTTGCTGCCCATAGTCAGCGAAGTGATCTGTAAGCGGGAGAGCTTTTGCTTCAGAGCCTCTAATAACTCCTCGTTAACCTGGCCTTCCAGATAGGCGATCGCTACATCGGTGCGGCTCTCTGTTCCCAGGGTGCAGATGGAGAAGGTCAGTTTTGCAGAACGCACCCGGCGGCGGATAAGATTTGTATTGAATAAAAGTGTCTCCACGAAGCCGTCCCGGGCACCCCGGGTGCTCCGTTCGGTATCGGGCTCGGAGATACTGCGGACGGGATAGGTACGGACGTCAATGATCACCGCCTGATCGAAGCCATCCACCAGGAGGATGGAAGGCCCGCTTAAGAGATTTTGCAGGATATCATCCACAGAGGAGGTCAACGATACCTGTGCATAGCCGAGCCTGCTCTGCACATAGCCGGGGAGATCGCGGATCTCGGGATCCAGTGTATAGTGAGGATCCTGCAGGTCGGAGAAGATCTGCTGGAGGATCTCGGTATTGCAGAAACCATTGATCCCCAGCCAGAATGCCGGAGTTTCCCCCAACCGGAGATCGCGTGTGATCAGGTCAAAACTTTTACCCAGAGGAAGCAATCGGTGGAGAAGATCAATATTTTGGGAAAGTTCTGTGGATAATGAATTGTTTTGTGCCATAAAAAGGGAATCCTTTCTGAATAATGATATAATGATTGCATAGACTGCCCGGTGGGTATATTGTATTATTCAGATAGATTCCCCATTATTTTGGTAACTATTCAGTTCATCAGTGATATAATTGCCACAGGCCTAACAGGATCAATAAGAGCCCGGAGATGGGATCGGCATATTCTCCGACCCGCTGCAGGAGGACGGAACGCCCCAGGCGGCTCCCCAGTGTCAGGAATCCGAAGGAACAGAAAAAGGTGGATATCGAGGCAGGCAGAAAAGGAAGTCCGGTAATGCTGGCGGAGAATCCGATACCGATATTATTCATGGAGAGGGCACAGCCCAGAGCTAGCGTCTGCGGGAGAGTCAGATTCCGATGTTCGGCAAATTTTTTCTTCTCCCGGCATAGACTGCTGTTATCTGAAGAACTGCAGCGCCATCTGGAGACCAGCCATTTTCCGGCATAGTAGAGCCCGAACAGGATCAGGATACTGCTTCCGGTCCGGGTTGCGATCTCACCGGGGATCAGAGGCAGTAAAAGGTTACCGAGGCTTATAGAGATCACAGTACCGATGAGAGTGACTGCGCTGATCAGCAGATTGTGTTTTGCAGGAAGAGGGACCTTCTGCAGTCCCAGTGCGCAGCCTACCAGAAGTGCATCCAGACTGGCGGAGATACCGAAGAGCAATGAGGGCAGAACAGACATAGCATGCTCCGTAGAAAATATTCTTAATTTTACTATATTCCTGTAAAAATTTTTTGTGAGATACAGCGCGGGGGATGCCTGAGGGACAAAACGATGAAAATAAAGAACAAAATCATAGAATTTGTAAAAAAAGAGACGGTGCTGACTGCGGCGATGGTGCTGGCAGTATTGTCGGCGGTAATGATCCCGCCGGACAAAGAATATATCGGATATATTGATTTTCGGACGCTGGCGATTTTATTCTGTCTGATGACTGTGATGGCGGGATTGCAGAAGCTGGGCATATTTCGCAGGGTTGCCAGGATATTATTGCAGCATACCCACAATGTGATTGCGCTGGCAGAAATTCTGGTATTGCTGTGCTTCTTTTTCAGCATGTTGATCACGAATGATGTGGCATTGATCACTTTTGTGCCTTTTACGTTTACGGTACTCTGTCTGTCCGGAGAGGAGGCTGTCCGGAAACTGGCAGTTCCGGTGGTGGTATTACAGACGATCGCAGCGAATTTAGGAAGTATGCTGACACCCATTGGTAATCCACAGAATCTGTATTTATATGGGAAAATACAGATGTCCCCGATTGCATTTATAAAGCTGATGCTGCCGTATTCTGTGGTGTCACTGCTCTTTTTGTTTATCTGTACGGCGGTTGCGGCGAAACACAGTGGCATTGCGGTCAGAGATGTGGCAGGGGCGTTGCAGGCAGAAGATGCCGGGCAGGAAACGGCAGGATGGCGGAGATATCTGCCTGTGTTTTATCTGATACTATTTTTGTTGTGTCTGTTAACGGTGGCGCATATGATTCCCTATCCGGTAACGCTTGGAATTGTGGTGCTTGGGGTTGGAATCCTAGATCGCGCGACCATAGGAAAAGTGGATATTTTCATAGGAAATATAGGAAGAATGCCTGCTTTTTGCAGCTTTTTACAAAAAATTATTGAAGGAAGGGAAGTCATGACGGCAGTGGCTGCCAGCCAGGTGATCAGCAATGTACCGGCAGCGCTGTTGCTGTCCGGTTTTACAGAAAATGTGAAAGCATTGATCGTTGGAACGAATCTGGGCGGTCTGGGCACATTGATCGCTTCTATGGCAAGCCTGATCTCTTATAAGCAGGTGGCAAGTCAGATCCCCGGGGAAAAGAAACGGTATTTTGGATGGTTTACAGTGGCCAATGTGGGCTTTTTGCTTCCATTATTATTTATAAACGGTCTGTTATAGTGTGTTTATTGTTATAGAGTTATTTATTTTATTATGTAAGGAGGCAGCATCATGACAGAAGATATGACAATCATTGCAGAAGAGGCATATTCCGCAGCCAGGGAGATCCTGGAGAAAGCTAAGCCGGAGGCGGGAGAACTGTTTGTAGTAGGGTGCTCCACCAGCGAGGTGGGCGGTGCATCCATCGGTACTTATTCCAGCCCGGAGCTGGCAGAGGTGGTCTTCGGTGGAATCTATCAGGCAACGCAGGAAGCAGGCGTCTATCTGGCAGCCCAGTGCTGTGAACACCTGAACCGCGCACTGATCCTGGAAAAAGAGGCAGCTGTAAAATACAGTTATCCTATGGTCAATGTGGTTCCCCAGCCCAAGGCGGGAGGATCCTTCGCTACGGCGGCATGGCAGGCATTTGCTGATCCTGTGGCAGTGGAGCATATTGCGGCACATGCAGGAATGGATATCGGAGATACGTTGATCGGAATGCATCTGAGAGATGTGGCAGTACCGGTGCGTCTCCGGACCGGACAGATCGGAGACGCCCATGTGGTATGCGCCCGTACCAGACCGAAATTCATCGGCGGTGGCAGAGCAGTCTATGACGAAGAATTAATGTAGTGCAATCTCTACGGCATACTGCGGAAATACTCACGGATCCACCGTCCGGATTCATTGAAGTCCTCATCGGTCCAGTCGGAGAGAGTCGTGCTGGCAGCCTTGAAGACACTGCTGCTTTCGTCCTTGTTCGCCAGATTCCAGCAACAGAAGCTGATCTGATATTTGTTCAGCAGATCCAGCCACTTGGTCGTGGAATCGAAGTCATTGGCACCATTGCCGGAAGCGTCGCACATACCGAATTCGCTGACGAAGACCGGAAGATTGTTCTGTGCGCAGGTCTCTAAGCGGTTACGCAGGTCATCTTTGTGGGTGCCTGCGTAAAAATGCAGGGTATACATTACATTATCAAAGGTAAGCGGGGAAGCTGCGGCTTTGTCGATCTCCTGGCTCCAGGTAGGGGTTCCTACGAGGATGACGGCATCCGGCTTCTGTTCCCGGATCACCGGGATGACTTCCTCGGCATAGGACTTGATGCTGTCCCAGGAGGTACCGCTGTTGGGCTCATTACAGATCTCATAGAGCACATTGTCATTGTCAGCAAAAGTTTCCGACATTTCCCGGAAAAAGGCGATCGCCTCATCTTTGTTCTGATTCGGGTCACAATCACTTAAAATATGCCAGTCTACGATCACGTACATTCCAAGCTCTGTGGCGTAGGATACACCGTCTCTTACCAGCTGCTTCAGCTGTTCCTTATCACCGCCGGCACAATAACCGCCGTACTCCGCTGTATACATGGCGAGGCGGATACAGTTGGTATTCCAGTCGTCCCGCAGGGTACGGAAGGAATCATAATTGATATACTGGGGGAACCAGGCAATACCATGGGTGGACATACCGTAGAGCTGGACGATGTTCCCGTCTGCATCGGTCAGCTTCCCGTTCTCCACATGGAGGGCACCGTGCTGTCCGAAGGGGGTGGAAGTCACATCCGCAGGCTGTGTGGATTGCGTTCCGGGAGCATCGGGGGTGGGTGTCGGTTCGGATGCAGCGGTGCTTTCACTGACGGTTTCCGTGATGGCAGCAGACGTTTCGGGGGAAGCAGATGTTGTGGCTTCATTTGACGTATCCTGCCTGCCACAGCCGGCGAGAGCACAGGTGCCTAAGGCTGCCAGTACCGCACAGCTGAGCGTTTTTCTGAAAATAGACATAATAACCTCTTTTCTTATTCGAGTTCGAGAATCAACGAATGAAAATACAAACAATGGGTTACCTTTTAAAACTAAAAAACAAGCACTTACAACAAATATTATAATTGTGTCTGTGAAGCTTGGCAAGAAATGATTGCCCGCGGATAGGAGCTGTGATACAGTTAATGGGAACAGAGTTCGGAATAGAGGACAGAGATGGAGGAAACCTATGCTTCCGCAGTCATTTACAGAGAGAATGCAGGGACTTTTGGGATCGGAATATGAAGAGTTCCTGGCAAGCTTTGAGCATGAGAAATATCAGGCATTGCGTCTGAATCCGTTAAAAAGGGATGACATGTCTGTCATAACAGAAAAAGTAAAGCAGACTTTTCAGCTGCAGCCGGTTCCCTGGGCGGAGAACGGATATTACTATACCAAAGAGGATCAGCCGGGAAAGCATCCCTGGCATGAAGCGGGACTTTATTATATCCAGGAACCCAGTGCCATGGCACCTATGACACTACTGTCACCACAACCCGGGGAGCGGATCCTCGATCTATGTGCTGCTCCCGGAGGGAAAAGTACCCAGATCGCATCAGCGATGGAGGGAGAGGGACTGCTTGTCACGAATGAGATCCATCCGGCGAGGGCGAAAATACTGTCAGAGAATGTGGAGCGCATGGGCATCCGCAATGCCTGTGTATTGAATGAGACACCGGAGCACCTGGCGGATATTTTCGAGGAATATTTTGACCGGATCCTGGTGGATGCACCCTGCTCCGGAGAGGGAATGTTCCGGAAGAATGAAGTGGCCTGTGAGGAATGGAGCCCGGAAAATGTGCAGTTATGTGCAGACAGACAGGACGGGATCCTGGAGTGCGCGGCACGGATGTTAGTCCCGGGAGGCAGACTGGTATATTCTACCTGCACCTTTGCGCCTGCGGAAAATGAGGGAAGCATCAGCCGTTTCCTGGCAAAGCATGAGGAATTCGAGATTGTCCCCATCGATAAAAAGGAACTGGGGATCCCGGAAGGCTGCGACGGTATTCCCGGTTGTGTAGAGAATCCGGCACCCGGCATTACGGGGACTTTACGTCTGTGGCCCCATAAGTTACGTGGCGAGGGGCATTATGCCGCAGTATTACAGAAAAAGGGAGAGCTTCCGGAAGGATATCAGCCGGTGAGTGCCACCGGATCAGAGAAGGGAATTCCGGCGAAGAATCTGACAAAAGACTGGGCAGAGTATTTTAACTTCGCAAAAGAGACCTTTTCGGAGGAGCAGACGATCAAAGCAGGACTATGCACTGCCGGAGAAGGATTTCTGGCATTTGGCGATAACCTGTACCGCATGCCGGAGAGAATGCCCGGGGTGAAAGGACTGAAGGTATTGCGCCCGGGACTTCATCTGGGCACATTGAAAAAGAACCGTTTTGAACCGGCGCACGCGTTAGCACTGGCACTGCGCCCAGAGGATGTGAAGCATGTGTGGAAGCTGTCTGTGGAGGAAGCCGCAGCTTATCTGAAGGGACAGACTTTTTCCGCGGAAGGCGAGAAGGGCTGGTATCTGATCTGCGTGGATGACTGTAGCCTTGGCTGGGGGAAGCTGGCAGGCGGCGTCATGAAGAATCATTATCCTAAAGGACTGAGAAAGTGATTAGGCGATAGAGATGCAACGGTATAGATTAACATCCGGAACAACGGTTAGGGGGATGACAGAGGAATAGGTTATGAAAACGGAAATATTATATGAAGATAACAGCATACTGGTCATCCGCAAACCGGCGGGACTGGCGGTGCAGTCTGCCGGAATCGGACAACCGGATGTGGTCAGCGAGTTGAAATCCTATCTTGCAAAGCTTCCCAGCGCGGGGAGACCGGGAAAAGGAGAGCCGTATCTGGGCATAGTCCACAGACTGGATCAGCCGGTGGAAGGGTTGCTGGTATTTGCCAAAGACAAAAAGGCAGCAGCGACATTGTCGAAGCAATTAACAGAAGGTGCGCTGAATAAACATTATTATGCAGTACTCTGTGGATATCCTGACTGCCCGGAGGGGGATCTTGTGGATTACCTTCGCAAGGAAGGTAATATGGCGTTGGCAGTGACCGGCAGAGAGCAGGAATTTGCAGATGCGAAGATTGCCGCGCTGCACTATCGCATTTTGGAAGAGATCAACGATCCTTCTCCGCTTGCGCTTGCAGACGTAACGATCGAAACCGGACGGTTTCATCAGATCCGGGTGCAGTTCGCACATGCGGGATTTCCACTGTTGGGAGATACGAAGTATGGAACGGCAGCGTTAAAAGAGGTGATGCCTGCGCAGAAATATCGCGGCGTGGCACTATGCGCGTATTCTCTGGAGCTTGTCCATCCCATTTCCGGGAAAAAGATGGGATTCCGGGTAGTGCCGAAGAATCCGGCATTTGCGGGTTTTGCGATGGAGGAATTGAAAAAACTCACAGAAAATGAAACCGGAATCTCCAAAAGGGGATAAAAAAGGTCTCTCAGAGCACACTAATCCCAAAAAGGGAGTGTGCGGAATGGACTGGGGAGAATTCGGTAAAAACATTATAGGAAAAAAGATGATAGTACTGCTTGCGGTGACGGGAGCAGTCTATTTTTTTCTGCAATATCTGACTCCCCTGCTGGCACCGGTGCTGCTGGCGATGCTGTTCGTCACGATATTCGGACCGATGATGAAACGGATGAACCGCAAACTGCATTTTCCAAGACCCTTAAGCGCCATAGTGCTTCTGATCCTGGCGACACTGCTGTTGGCTGTACTGTTATGGATACTGAGTTCCTGGGTGCTGGGAAGTCTGCCGGTGTGGATCCGGAGTATGGATGCGAGGGAGCTGGAGTGGCTGGAGGCGGTCCGGAACCTATGCCGCAGCGTGGGAGAGATCATTGGTGTGGACGCTTCCTATCTGGAAAATACGGTCAGCGGCAGACTGCAGGAGGGACTGGATTCGCTGGAGGAAAATATTCTGCCGGGGATGCTGTCGCAATCCATGCAGTATGTGCGGTGGTTTGCGGAGCTGGGAGGATTCCTGGTGACGTTTCTCATTGCGTCGGTACTGTTGGCGAAAGACTATGACGGCATCATGAACCATCTGCTGGATCAGGAGTCCTGCCATGTGCTGCTGGAGGTGATCTGCGGAATTGTCCGCTATATCGCTACCTTTGTAAAAGCACAGGGGATCATCATGTCGGCGATCGCACTGACGGCAGCGATTACGCTAGGGATCGCGGGGATAAAGCATGGAGTGTTGTGGGGGATCCTGGCGGGGATTTTAGATGCGCTGCCTTTTATCGGAACGGGGGTGGTGCTGGTGCCACTGGGAATCTGGCAGCTATTGGAGGGAAGCTTCGGTAGAGCGTTTATCTGTGGTGTGCTGTATGTGGTATGTATTTTCCTGCGGGAGATACTGGAGCCCCGTCTCATCGGCAGGAAAATAGGAGTGTCTCCCATTGCTGTATTGGTGTCGTTGTATGCCGGGATCCGGCTGTTCGGCGTCTGGGGGATCATCAAGGGACCGTTGGGATTTGTGCTGATCTACGAGACGTATCATAGCCTGTCTAAGATGTCTGAGCGGCAGAAAAACGGAGAGGATCGCTCCTGAGAAAAGATTGACGAAAGAAGTCCGGAAAGCTATCATGAAAGGGAATAAATTTCCGGTGGTCGGAGAAGGTTCGGAGAGATGAAGCCTATGGCAAAAAATACAAAACACAAGAAAGCAGAATCCGTAGCAGAGACACTTTGCAGCTTTAGTGGATTTTTATGTGATATCGTGATCAGCGTGTATATGATCGTGATTCTGATGGTACTCCCTCTTTACAATAAAGGATATGCCAGGATAGGAACAGAGAAGGAGACTTTTTTTCTCAAGACTATGACCTATGGTGCGAAAACTTTGCTGCCGGTATTTTTACTGTGGCTGCTTTTCCGGTTGGTTACAGCAGTTCAGAAAAAGGAGTTGCCGAGGTTCACGGAATGGCCGGCGGGATTATGGAAGAATCTGAGTGTGACGGACAGATTTGCCGTATTTTATGGAATGGCGGTTTTAGTATCCTATCTGTTTTCAAATTACCGGGAAGAAGCACTGTGGGGGACAGCGTCCTGGCGGATGGGAATGTGGACGCAGCTGGGAGCGGTGATCGTGTATTTTATGATCTCCCATATGTGGCAGTGGAAGAGATGGATCCCGGCGCTGGTACTGCCGGTGTCGGGAGTGGTATTTTTCCTGGGATATGTGAACAAGTTCGGCCTGCTTCCGGTGGATCCGGAGTACGTGAACCCTTCCTTTATCTCGACGATCGGGAATATCAACTGGTACTGCGGGTATCTGGTGACGATATTGTTCGGGGGAGTCTATCTGCTGTGGCGGATGGAGGAGATGACATGGAAAAAGCTGTTACTGATGGCATATGTGACGATCGGCTTCGCCTCGTTGGCGACTCAGGGAAGCAGCAGCGGCATTGTAACCTTCGCGGTGGTCATGTTCGTATTATTCGGGATGTCTGTGAGAGACAGCGGGAGGATGGAAGTGTTCTGGCAGGAGATGACGATGTTTTCCGCAGCGTGTCTGATTACCTGTGTTCTCCGCCGGTTGAATATATTTTCCCGGGAACTGATCCTGGAAGGAATTACAGATCTGCTGACGTTTTCGATTGCAGGCATATTTATGACGATTCTGTCGGGAATTATTTTGTATTGGATACACAGAACCCGGGTAAGACGAAGTTATCCGGAGAAAATGTTACATAGAATCTATTGTGGGATCGCTATTGCGGTACCGGTTATGATATTGCTTGTTTTGTTACTGACGCTGATCAATACCTTAGCCGGTGGTGCGTTGACGCCCAACATCACAGACCCGAATGTGACAAAAAGGCTGACGTTTAATGTCAGTTGGGGGAGTGCCCGGGGCGGTACCTGGGCAGCAGGTGCCAGATGTTTCTGGGAGGCGGATTTTCTGCATAAAATATTCGGCGTGGGACCGGATTGCCTGTATGCATTTTTATCCAACGAGGGAAGTGTGGGACTGCAGACGATGGTGAATGACCGTTTTGGCGGTAACCGGCTTACGAATGCACACAATGAATGGCTGACGGTTCTGGTAGATATAGGAGTATTGGGGCTGATCAGTTATGCAGGGATGATGATCACGGCGATCAGAGATTTCCTTCGTGCCGGGGAGAGCAAGATGCTGGTGGGAGCCTGCGGGATCTGTGTGCTGGCATATACAGTGAATAATATGTTTAGTTTTCAGCAGGTGATGAATATTTCGACGGTGTTTGTGATTATGGGGATTGGGGAGAATTTGCGGTCTGCGCCCGAACGGTGTGTTTGAGCCAGCTAGAGGACGTAAGTTCAATACATTGAGATAGACAAGATTCGAACTTGCGGTCTCCGCTCCGCTTCGGTCGGTCCAGGCCGAACGGTGTGTCCGAACCAGTTAGAGGTCGTAAGTTTGAATAGTTGCAAGAACAAAAATACTCCCTCACACATGTGTGAGGGAGTATTTTTAGTCGTCGCGACAAGATTCGAACTTGCGACCTCTGCGTCCCGAACGCAGCGCTCTACCAAACTGAGCCACGCGACGATTTTGTTAACACGAATCGCGTCAACATTAAAATAATAAATAAAAACCCATTGATTGTCAAGCAAAAAACGAATATGATAGAAGAAAAAGTTGCAAAAACGATAAAACCACGAAATTAAGAGAGGAAATTCTATGTACAATACAACGGTAACATTGAAAAAAGGAGAGGGCAGAACACTGAAGGCTGGAGGAATGTGGGTATTCGATAATGAGATCGCATCCATCCTGGGGACGTTTGAGAATGGCGACATTGTAAACATTCATGATTTTGACGGCTATTTCATGGGATACGGTTATATCAATACCAATTCCAAGATCACACTCCGTCTGCTGGCGCGCAGGAAGGATACGGTGATCGATGAGGCATTTTTTGAACAGAGGGTACGGGATGCCTGGAATTACCGCAAGGAAACCATCGATACCTCCAGCTGTCGTCTGATCTTCGGAGAGGCGGATTTCCTGCCGGGTATTGTCATTGATAAATTCTCGGATGTACTGGTAGTGGAATCTCTGGCACTGGGAATCGACAAGTGGAAGCTTGTGATCATTGATGCTTTGAAGAAAGTACTGGCAGAGGATGGCATTGTCATCCGCGGTGTCTACGAGCGGAGTGATGCCAAGGTACGTTTACAGGAGGGTATGGAGCGTTACAAGGGCTTCATCGGCGAACCGTTTGACACGAAAGTAGAGATTGTGGAGAACGGTGTGCATTACATGGTGGATGTAGAGGACGGACAGAAGACCGGATTTTTCCTAGATCAGAAGAATAACCGTGCCGCCATTCATCGTTTCTGTAAGGATAAAAAAGTGCTGGACTGCTTCACACACACCGGCTCCTTTGCATTGAACGCGGGAATTGCCGGAGCGAAGAGTGTTCTGGGTGTGGATGCTTCTCAGCTGGCTGTGGATCAGGCAACGGAAAATGCGAAGCTGAACGGACTGGAAAATACGGTAAGCTTCCGATGTGCGGATGTCTTCGAGTTATTGCCGGAGCTGGAATCACAGGGCGAGAAATATGATGTGGTGATCCTGGATCCGCCTGCTTTTACCAAGTCCCGCAATTCCATCAAAAATGCTGTAAAAGGATATCGTGAGATCAATCTTAGGGGCTTAAAGCTGGTGAAGGACGGCGGATTCATGGTAACTTGTTCCTGCTCCCATTTCATGGATCCCGAGCTTTTTGCCAAAACAATCCGGGAAGCTTCTCATGGTGCGCATAAGCGTCTCCGCCAGGTAGAATTCAAGACACAGGGCCCGGATCATCCGATCCTGTGGGCAGCGGATGAGAGTTATTACCTCAAGTTCTATATTTTCCAGGTGGTGGATGAGAAGTAAGGCTCAGAAGTGTTGAAAAGTCCAGTGTTTATGGGGATTCAATGGCTTAGGTCTAAAATGTGAAAATATCGTATCTTATCGCAAGTTGGCGTATTTTGATGTTAAATTGGCGTACGATTTGGCGTATGGCATGGCGTACACCAGATTTGGATTCGGAAAAGAACCTGTTGGATTCATTGATATTGGATAGCATATGAGGAGGAAAAAAGTTGCAAGAGGATAGAATACCAAAAG
>OKUO01000503.1_pt1 | contig 13288 bp, 10 predicted proteins | sample 1606481 | NCBI WGS metagenome assembly OKUO01 (sample SAMEA3882503, study PRJEB24775) | human gut metagenome | biome: human-associated habitat; feature: intestine environment; material: feces | place: Netherlands | collected 2009/2010
CGGTGTCCGACAACTTCAACGAGCGTATCGAGCAGAAGATTTTTCATTGTGAGATTGTCGTGGATGCCGAGAAGGTGAGGCGCGAGGAGAAAGCCTACAAGAAAATCCCCGTCATTACCGACTTTACGGACGGGGACGGCAACGACCGCATGAAAGAAACGGTTCAGGCGAATTACAGGCGCATCAAGGAGGAAGTGAAGCAGATTGTTCAAGAGGAACTGGAACGTATCGCAAATGATGAAAACTTGAAACACCTGTTGCAGCAGAAATAACAGATTCCTTTATATATGAAAAAGGGGATGTGTCAAAACACCCAAAATATGAAAATTACCCCTGTCACAGATATCTGTAGCAAGGGTAATTTTGTTAAAAAGAGAGTTTTGACGCCCTCTTTTTATTCTCAGATTTGAGATGCTTGTTGATGGTGGTAATGGCAAGCGTCAGCAAATAATTTTTCAGCTCTGTATCGTCTTTAAGCAGTATGCTGTATTCTTCGGCAAACATTCTCAACAGTCTGGTTCTGAGTTTCGACATTTCTTCACCGAAAGGTATCTGTCGGTTTTCTTGCCAATACTCAATCACTACGGAAGATACCAGCCACTTGAACTCGGATTTCATCTCTTTGCCGAGTTTCTTGAAGCGGATTTGTTCGCTAATTGGCGGCTCGTTGTATGGCATTATGTCTGCCGGGTCATAAACGGATATACTGCCGATACCATAATCCATGATTATCGGTAAATCAGTTTTTACATCATTCTTATGTTTCTTCTTTTTAGCCATACCCGTTATTGTTGCAGGAAACCTTTACCTTTATCAGTAAGATAGTATTTCTGTTGCGGACTCTTGGAGCCTACGGGATAAAGTGAAAGGACCAAACCGGAATTTATTGCCGGATGGATATAGTTCTTTAAGAAATTCCTTTTATCTTTCATTCCCGTTTTCTCCATGATTTCTTTAGCAGAGAGAGTGTTGTTCCCAATAGCAGACAACAGTTTTCCTAACTGTGGGGTTACTGTGGGGTTACTATAGGGTTGCTGTGGGGTTGCTGTGGGGTCTTGTCCTACTGTAGTTCTTGTATAATGAAACACAATCCATACAGCATTGCCGTCGGTATGAAACTCCGGATCCGGAATACCGACACGGCGACATTCGTTTACCATAAGGGCTATGCCACGTCCCCAACTCTCCAATACTGCACTTTTGTACAGCACATTGGCTACTATCAGATTTTGTGGTTCGGAATTGTGGCCACCCAACAGTTTCTCAATGGTAATATCAGGCGGAAATGTTCCGCTGTTTTCAATCTCCACGCGGTCATCATAGATAGCAATCCCGACTGAACTGCCGGGGCGATGGTAAACACGATGTGCAAAAGCATTTATGCAACATTCTCTCAATGCCTTATATGGCACATTCAGTTCCTCTTCTCTGTACAAACCTTCAATTTTACCGGAAAGGGACAAATGCTTGAAGAAAAATGCCATTGCAGCATCCAGCAAGTTGAATATATTGCCTGTCACACGCTGATTATCTAAAAATTCATCTTTTGTCGTTCCTTTGAACCGGGCTAAACGGAGCAGACATTGGGGATAATGGTAGAAGTTTCGTCCGAATAGGACAACGGAAGCATTGTTCAGCTTTCCATCATTCAACAAGTCAAATTTTTCAAGGATGGTTCGGACATCCTCCTGCATAGAACCTTCCGGCAAACGTCCGCCTCTGATTCCTCCACGTACTGCGCCCAAGATTGCCGTTTCGTCAAGGTCGGATATTTTCAAGCTGGGATTTTGCATGGAATCCCAAGCATAGGTTCCGCCTCGCTGCATAACCAACAGGTTGTATATACCCTGCGGCATGGCAGATGTAACGCTCTCTATCCGTTGATAAGCCCTCCCCTTATAGGTGAACGGGCGCATATATCGTTGTTCTTCCGCTGATAAAGCTATAACACTTTTGTTCGTTCCCGGAATGTCTGTATAGGATATATCAATGGTCGCAAACGGCTCGATTCGTCTGATGGTTTCCGCAATATCGCGCTTCGTCTTGTCGCTCACTTCCTGACCGATAATCTTTCCCTTGTCGGTTACACCGAACAGCACCGTGCCGCCCGTACCGTTCAAGAAGGCACAAAGAGTTTCCATTCCACGCTCCAACTGCCCGGTAGTTTCTTTGAACTCAACTGTCCCGCCTTCGGCTCCGGCAATCAGTCCGTTCAATATTTCGAGGTTATCTATTTTCATCCGTCATTGATTAATACTTGCAAAGTTAATGATTTTAATCGGCTTTCCGGCAGATAATAGAGTGATTGTAAATGAAGAAGGATAAGAAACCGTATAATCCGGCCGCTTATCCTTTGTTTGGCATTCGTTTATCTCCTCATCCGCTCCAATTCATCGTCATGTCGCATCTTCGCGTTCAGTTTGTCCTGCATCTTTTCAAGGAAGTAGGTGCGACTGTCGCTTTTCCTGCGTTTGATGTCCGTATAGAAGCGGTAGCAGTCTTTGGACTCCACACCGAAAAAGGAATAGAGGACAGGGGCAAGCTCTTTCAGCGAAGCCTTGCCGCCATTGATGCAGCCGGTGGCGTAGAGGGCATAGATTAGTTCTACCAACTCGACGGCATTACCGGTCCATTGCAAGGCTGGGACTGTGGCTTTGGTTTCGGATGTGGATGTTAGTGGTGGCACGGAGGTAATTGCAGAAGCGGATACCATCTTCTGCATCTTTCGGATGAATGATAACGCCTTGCGGATATACACAGTGACGACATTCTCCTCCGATGCCGACAAGTTCTGCGGATGGTGCTGTAATTCGATTTCGGCAAAAGCCAACGCCACAATAATATGCTTGGCATCATTGCCGCCGTAGCACAGGTTTATTACTTCCTGCACGAATCCGCCGTATGCCGTTTCCGTGCTACCGTTGTCTTTTCCGTTTATCATGGCGAAAAACTGTGTTTCCGCCAGTATGAGATGGTTCATTATCTTTTCTGTTTTGAGGGTTTACACTTGTTTATCAGTGTGCGCACACTGATATATGGGCAAATCATAGCCCTAAACACGAGAAAAGATTGTGAGAAAATTGTACTACATTGTTTTTCAGAAAGATAAAATTCAAAAATAATTTTATCCTTGATTGCATCCCTTGTGAAATGTGTTCAGATTCTGAACATGTGTTCACTTTCTGAACACGGAAATTCCGCCAAGATGTTCATAATCTGAACATTTTATGCCCGTGGCTCTTTATGATAGGTAAGCCGGATTACTCCGTCCCTATAAGTTTTGTTCTCCATAAGCCGCCAGTCATTCATAGGTAGTGCTGACTTGAAAAAATGCGCTCCGTTTCCGTCGATGGTTGGAACAACGTATAGTATGATTTCATCTATCACGTTCATCCGTAACAGTCCGTTGGCATATTCGGTATTCCCGGCAGTTACTTCCAACAAATGGCAAATGCTTCCACCTTCCTCCCTCCATTCTTGAAGCACGGATACCGAATAGTCGGATGTCAGCTTATACAGGGCATTGGCACGTATTTCATCCATACCGTAATCTTCGGTTTGAAGCAACCGCTTCCGGGGATGCAGTTTCATCGGACAGCCATCTATTGAGATAACGGCAAGTAATTGTATTTTCGCCATAACGTATTTCCTTTCCTTTTTGGCGAGGCAAAAAAGTAGCGTGCAATTCACACTACCTTCAAGCGATGGCTCTGGTAAAGCCTTTACGGAGAGTACGTGAATGCACGCTATGCGTAAGCATAGCATAAGCATCACGCAATCGTCTCCGTAGTTTCAATTTACCAGATTTTCGCTCGAAACGCCTTGCGGTCTTATGTCTATATCATCGGCGAAAAGTTACCCAATCGCCTGCTATTTTCTGAAATACAATTGCAAAGTTAATCAATTATTGCCATTTACAGCCATACTCCGGTCAGTTTTCTTCATTCAATCCATATTCTACCAATTTATTATACAGCGTTGTCCTGCCGATACCCAGTATCTTTGCAGCCATTTTCTTGTTACCGGCTGCTTGTTTCAAAGCACGCAGGATACGTCCTCTTTCTTCATCCCCGCTCTTCAATGTAAAACAAGCGGAAGTAGCGGACGGTTCATTGTCAAGTTCCAAATCGGCTTCGGTTATCATATCGCCTTCTGATTGCAGGACTGCCGTCTGTATCTTCTGTTTCAACTCGCGCACGTTGCCCGGCCACGCATGGGCGAGCAGGGCATTACGGGCAGATGCGGCAAAACCTTTTACTTCACGTTCCAACTCACGGTTTGCCATTTCACGGAAGAACTCGGCCAATGGCATGATGTCTTCCGGGCAGTCGCGCAAGGGCGGCATGGTTATCACATACTCCTGCAAGCGATAGAGCAAATCCTGCCGGAACCGCTTTTCCGTTACGGCTTTCTGCAAATCCTCGTTGGTTGCAGCCACTATCCTCACGTTGGCTGTTTTGTCCTCCTTTGCACCGACGGGACGGTAACGGCGTTCCTGTATGGCGCGGAGCAGCATCTGTTGCATCTCCATTGTTAGGTTGCCCACTTCGTCAAGGAACAGCGTGCCGCCATCCGCTTCCAGAAAATACCCCGTCTTGTTTGCTTCGGCACCCGTAAACGCGCCCTTGACGTGTCCGAAGAAGGCGGATTGTATCAATGACGGGGACAAGGCTCCGCAGTCCACTGCCACAAAAGGTTTATCGGCAAGTTTGCTTTGTTGGTGTATATGTTGTGCGATATGTTCCTTGCCCGTACCGTTCTCGCCCAGTATCAGCACGCTCATCCGGGTGGTGGCTACAAGGCGCACACGTTTCTTGATTTTCTGATAGGCTTCGCCCTGCCGGACGAATATCGGAATGTTCCATTGTAGTCGCTTTTCATGTTCTTTTTGCAGGGTGCGGATAAGCGGTATCAGTTTATCCTCCAACAACTGTTTCTGTATGTAATCCTTTGAGCCGAGCTTCATACTTTCCACTGCCGTATGCACCTCCCCGTAATTGGTCATAACGATAAACACCTGCTGTTTGTCGTTGGCACGCATCCACCGTAACAACTCTATGCTTTCACCGTCGGGGAGGCGTAGGTCGGCAACGACAATATCATCCACCTCTGACTTTACCAATAGTTTCTTGGCAGTGGCAAGATTATATGCCGACATAGTATCGAAGCTGTCTTTCTTCAGCAGGTTGCAGACATAATCGTTATAGACGGGGTTGTCCTCAATCACAAATACTTTCATCCGACAACCTCCTTTCCTTTTGCGCAAGTTCTATGATAACTGTTCCCATACGAAGCATGGCATCCACGCATTTCCGCAATTCCATTTCGGAACATTCAGATTCTTGATGCAGCAGTTCATACAGGTTCCACAAGGGTTTGTCAGCACGGATAACAGCCCATGAACTTCGCTGACGGTGTATCCATTCGTCCAACGCCTTGCGGTCATTCCTCTCCATGATTTCCCGGACAGCCTGCATATCCTTTTCTGTTTCGGTTATCAAACGGTCGAGCATCGCCCGTTTGTCACCATATGCAAGCAGAGAGGACAAGTCGGGAAGTTCATCCTTGTCCGTACTTGTCAAAAGGCATTTGTCTGATACAGCAACCAGTTCGGAAATGGAAAATGGCTTGAACAGGCAGGCGGTAAATCCATTTTCCAACAGCTCCTCTTCGCTGCAACTGCCGGAGGCGGTCGCCACGACAATGGGAATCTCTTTCGAGTTGCTGACACTTGACGAGCGTAACAACTCCAACACCTCATAGCCGTTAATCTCCGGCATCTTCATATCGGTTATCATGAGGTCGTATGTGTGCTGCCGCATGGCTTCCATTGCATCGCCAATAGTGGTGAACGTGTCGCAATGCACACCTATACCAGCATACATTTCCTTTGTCATGGATAATACCATCGGATTGTCGTCCAATACGATGACAGAATAAGGTCTTTCTATATGAGCCAGACTTTCTGCGGCTGTCTGTTCTTCAATACCAATATCGGCAGTGTTCATTGGCAACTCCACAGTAAAACGACTGCCTTCTCCTTTTTCGCTTTCCAAGCGTATAGTGCCGCCAAGCATCCCGACTATCTGTTTCACAATGCTTAACCCCAATCCGAAACCGTCTTGCGTGGCGGCGTTGGAAAGCCGCTCGAACGCTCCGAACACTCGCTGTTGTTCTTCCGCACTCATGCCGGTTCCGGTGTCCTCTACTACAAGGGTCAGCCTATTGCCGTCATAGCTTATGACAAGTGAAACGCTTCCGGCATTCGTGAACTTGACGGCATTGCCCAGCAGGTTGTCGCATATCTGTATGATGCGCTCCTTGTCGCCATTCAGGATAATACCCTCCGGGCACTCGATGGTAAGTTTAAGATCTTTTGCTTCTGCTTGTTGCGTAAACTCCGTTTGCAACAGCTCCGCGATGTTTTCCAAACGAAACGGACGGACATTCGCCTGTTCCTTGCCGCTGTCCAAGCGGAAGAAGTCAAGCAGGGAGTTGAGCATGTCGGTCATTCTCTTGGAGGCTTGCAGGATATTGTCCGCATAACCGCTTATCTTTTCTTCTTCGTTGTCCTGCATCAGTTCCGCATATCCATGTATGGCAGTCAGTGGTGTGCGTAGCTCGTGGGTGATGGTGTGCATCGCTTTCTTGCGTGAGGCTATCAACGATTCGTTTTGTTTTACGGACTTTTGCAGTTGCCCGATTAAATCTGTTGTCTTACGTTTGTACTGCTTGATGCGGGTGGCATAGCGGTGAATGATGATGTATGAAATAATGAGCAACAGCAGCATGACACCCGTTATGATACCTACCTGCAAGAACGACTTTTCACGCATAGCGGATATTTCCGCCTCACGTTCCTGCAAGTCAGCCTGCACCTTGTGGTCCATCTGCTGGATAAGGGTTTGCAGTTGGCGGTTCAGTTCCGCATTGCGGCTGGCAAGGCTGTCGGCATATTCCGACAGACGATGGCTTTGGGCACGTTGTTGCGCTATCATATCACGGTTCAGTGTGTAGAGCATCGTGGTGGTCGTCGTCGGAGGTGCTTCCTGTTTCTTGCCGAACAACCCGAGAAAACCTTTCCTCCTCTGTTTCTTCGGCTCTTCCTGCCTGCTCGTTTGCACTATCACCGGCACCTGCTTGGCTATCCGGCGGTTGATATCCGCCTGTTGTTCCAGAGCCTCCATGATGGCGCACAGCCGCTTTTCCTTGTCCTCCAGCAAGTGGCGCACGCTGTCTATGCGCACCGATTCGTAATGGCTCTTGAAGCGGCAAAGCATACTATCCACCGTCATCCGTTGCCGCCGGTATGCCGCCACATCCTTATCGTCCCATTCCAGCACCGACTCGCCCAAAAGAGACAACTCCACCACACCCACATACGCATCGTGTGTTTCCTTGCGGAAGCGGTTGATTTCACGGTTCTCCCGTTCCAGCAACTCCAAGTCGCGCCATTCTCCGAGCCACGTGCAGATGATGCCGCCCACCAGCAGGACTATCAACAGATAGCCTGCGGCAAGCATCTTGCGGAAATGCTTGGTAGTGGTAACGAATTGTTCGCTCATTTGCTGTTTGTGTAAATACCGTTATTTAAAATACGCATATAGGTCGTGGAACTTCGCAGGTTCATGGATGAGAATGGCGGCCATGCTGCCTATGACCGCCACCAGAATTATATATCCGAATAGAATTCTACTCCTCAATGAAACAACCATTCTTCCCTTATTTACAATTGTTATAATTATTAAGGCATCTGACCACCGGCGATAGGTGGAATTTCTGTTAGTATGGGATTTCTCGGGATTGAGTTAAAAATTCTTTGGCCACGTATGGCTTGACTTGGAGGAGCGTTTTCATTTACATCAAGCCGATAACATCTATCGTTAAATGTTATAATTCCCCAAATACCAATGGTTCCTGGGATTCTCGCCAATCCTTCAGTAGGTTTAAAAAGAACAACATTATCTATTATTCGATTTTTAACCGCCCGATTCCATGATGTTTTAATACTATTGTTAGGCGTTGGAATATGAGCAACATACCTAATGCCATTGTGCCTAAAACTGGCCATATAACACCCCGAAAAACCTGAACTTAAAGTATCTATGCCATTTGAAGCAACGACTGCTATTCTATCCGCAATATATATGACACAGGCGTAGTCTAATCTAAGAAAACGATAGTTACGGGTATATCCTTTTATTTGAAATGTCAAATTACTTTGCGTGAAAATCGGAGGGGTCAAACCTACATTATAAATATTTTGATAATGAAACCGTGCAATATTTGTCATTACTGCTTGACTGTTTGGCAATCTTAATGCTTGAATCAAATTCATATATTTACTTACTGTTACTTTCGTTTGTTATAGGCTCGATACATGATGCCATTATATCCATCAGTTTAGACAGACCTTCGGTCTGCGGCTGCTGGCTGGCAGAAACATGTATCTGGTATTTTGCCGTTTGGTTGGTCATGCGGGTGTTCTCGCGGGCGGTTGTGACTTTGCCGCTGATTTCCGCATTTATAAACCAATGTTTTGCAGAAGCTTTTGTCTCTACTTCTGCGTTGGTAGTGCTTTTTACGTTTGATGTATCGGTAACCTCCATCTGGAAATCGACATCCACGCGATCTATGAGCAGGGAAGGAATAGGCACCAATCCTATAAACGGAGCCTTGACACTTTGTGACATTGTTGTCATTTTTCCATCCTGCTGTATCGGTCTTTTAATATCGAATTCCAATACACGAGCTGTTTTACCGTCTTCATCAAAAGCAATTTTCTGGTAGAAATTCCATGCTGTCGCTGCCAATTCCTGTTGAGCTTCGGCTGCTGCAATAAGCGGTGCTGCAATCAGTTCCCGCATGGGAAGCCCCTTAAAATTGTCAGTCACATTCGGATCTCCAAGTACAGGGGATGTACCGTTATTTTTAGTCTCTTCCAATGCAGCGGAAATAATCTCTTTCGCTTGCCCGCTTATATTTTCTGCATATTCTTGTTGCCCTTGGTTCTTTATTTCTTCTGCCATAACATTTGAATTTTGAAATTGTTAGATGTTTTTTACAAAATCGTCAATGATTCGGGAAATACTCTCCGGAGTCTCCTGAACTTTAAAATTGACGCAAACCTCCATGACATCATCTGTATCTGGTTTTATGTTGCTCATCTGCATCTGGAGATTGGCTCTGTGCGGACTGGATAACAGCAAGTTGTTTTCCGGAATTTGTGATTCCACGCTTCCGACCTTCGCCTTGAACTTTATCTGCACATTATCCATTGCAAGATAATGATGGGATATCAAGGCTATAAGTGGAATATCAATAGTCTTGTCTCCAACCATGATTTTTTTTGATTGGAACGTATTTGCGTTATTTGCATTTGTTCCTTCAAAAAGTCTGGTCAGATTTTGTATCTGATGATTCTGTAATGTATCTTGTGCACAGTTTACGGCGTACTGCAAACCATTCATAATATCAGAGAATGAATTGGTTTGAACACTGTCCGGCTCATCGTCATTATTTTTCTTGCCTCTGTGAAAAAGTCCCATGTTTTTAATTTAAATACTTGATTTGTTGTCTTTAATGAGCACCAATCTTGACAATGTCCGGCTTACAGCTTCCATATTTACACTGGAGACTATATTATTATTGACAATGCCTTGATGCCAAAACCAATATGGTGGATTCTCCGTGTGTTCCATCACGTCCTCCTTTCTTTATTGGGGTTATACTTCGGTTCTTTCCGTTGCGGGCGGAACTTTTCCGCCCGCAACGGCTTACTGCTTCCTCAAGGTAGGCAATGCTCCTTTAAGTTCGTAACGCCACTCTGAGCCTACGTTCTGCAAGGCGCGGTTCATGGCATCAACGGCATTCTGCCAGGTAACGTAAGTGCCGTCCACCTTCGTAGATTCGGGGGCGGTCTTATAGCCTCGTTCCTGATTGTTCTTCCAGTAGCAGGCGGTCACGGTGGTGTAGTTATCTCCAAACAAGCCGCCGATATGTACATTGCCAGTGCTACTACCTGTACTGGTTACGTTGCCCGTGGCATAGCAGGCAAGGACGCCGCTTCCTCCGTTGAATCCCACCAGACCGCCGCCAGAGAGATTCTTTGGGGAGTCTATTTCTAAGGTTACGTTGCCTGTGGCATAGCAAGCGGTCATGGAGCCCCATTTTTCTCCTGCCACGCCGCCGACATCGACCGTTCCCTTCACTGTGGCCGAGGAGCTGCATCCGGTGATGGAACCGGCCTTTTGAGCACCCACCACACCGCCGACGCACTTCGTGCCGCTGACGCTGCCCGACACCGAGCAGTTTTCAATGGTGCCCCAGCTAAATCCTGCCACGCCGCCAGTATTGCCAAACATGTGATTGCTTGTTATCTGTATGCCCTCCATCACCACGTTCTTCACCGTACCAGCTCTATTGAGATAGCCGAACAGACCCACAAATTGGTCTTTTGTCGTAATGGTCAGCCCCGTGATGGTATGGCCGCCGCCGTCGAAGGTGCCGGTGTATGAGTTGTCGAAGCTTGTGCCTATCGGCGTCCAGTCTTTGCCCGTCAGGTCAATGTTTTTGTCGAGGGTAATGTTAATGTCGGTCTTACCTCCGTTCACTAATTCGGCTATATTCAGCAGGCCGTCGGCGTTATAGACCGTGTAACTGCCGTTGCTCTCTATGGTATAGCCCAGGTCTTTTGCCGCAGCGAGGGAGACGGTGTAGGTATATTCACCGCCCGCCTGCCAGTCGGTAGCATTCTTCATCTTATAAACGAAGGTCTTGCCGTTAGTGAAGGTGCAGGTGATAAAGGTCGTGCCAGCTGCCACACTTTGCGGGGCGACGATGGCGGTGTAGGTGTTGCTACCCTTGTCATACGGGACGATTATATCCGGGTTGTCGCCTTCGGTGGAGAGTCCCGTCATCTGCACGGATGCCAGCCCCTCGGTGTAGTCCGTCAGAACGATGGTCACTCGCGCCGTGCGGTGGGTGAAGCGAAGCGTGGGGCTACCGTAAGTCACCGTCTGTCCGTCGGCTACGATGAGGTCGCTGCCCTCAAAGTCTTTCTGGGCACTTTGGTTGGCTTTTACCTTTACCGCAGGTGGGGTTGTCTCGCCAGCGGTGTAGGGCCACCATGCTGTGACGGTGATGTCGTTGTGGTTGGTCCAGTAGTACGGGTCGGTGGAGGTCAGCGTGGCGCTGGTGGGGTCGGCGGTGGTGAGCGTCACGTCGTATGCCTTCACCGTGCCGTCCATCAGGACTGCCACGCTCTGCACACCCTCCCAATTGCCGTCCACTGGGGCACGGGTGCCGGCGGTGGCTGTCGCGGCGGGATTCAGCCCCGTGGCGGTGAAGACGATGGATGTGCCTTCCGCCCCTTCAGGCAGGAAGCCTGCTTCGTCCTGTGTGCAGGCGCCCAATAAGAGGGCGAGCGCTGCAAGTGCAAAAAATCTTATCCTCATAATATCTGTTATTTTATTACTCTGGTTGTTTCCGTTGCGGGCAGAACTTTTCCGCCCGACGGTTTACTGCTTCATCAAGGTAGGCAATGCTCCTTTAAGTTCGTAACGCCACCTTGAGCCTGCGTTCTGCAAGGCGGTGTTCATGGCATCGACGGCTTTCTGCCAGGTAACGACAGAGCCGTCCACCTTCGTGGCTCCGGTGCTTTCCCTATTGTAGCCGATGCCTTGTTCATGATTGTTCTTCCAATAGCCGGCGGTCACGGTAGTGTAGTTATTTCCCAAAAAGCCGCCGATATGTACTTTGCCAGTGCTACTACCCGTACTGGTTACGTTGCCCGTGGCATAGCAGGCAAGGAGGCTGCTTCCTGCGTTCATTCCCACCAGACTGCCGCCAGCGATATTCTTTGCGGGGTTTATTTCTATGGTCACGTTGCCCGTGGCATAGCAAGCGGTCAGGGTGGCACTCGAATTCGTCTGACCTGCCACGCCGCCGACATCGACCGTTCCCTTCACTGTGGCAGAGGAACTGCATCCGGTGATGGAACCGCCTATTTGAGCACCCACCACACCGCCGACATACACCGTGCCGCTGACGCTGCCCGACACCGAGCAGTTTTCAATGGTGCCCCAGCTATATCCTACCACGCCGCCAATACTGCCGGCATATATTTGATTGCTTGTTATCTGTACGCCCTCCATCACCACGTTCTTCACCGTACCAGCTCTATTGAGCCAGCCGAACAGACCCGCATATTCGTCATTTGTCGTAAAGGTCAGCCCCGTAATGGTATGGCCGCCACCGTCGAAGGTGCCTTTGTATGAGTTGTCGTAGTCTGTGCCTATCGGTGTCCAGTCTTTGCCTGTGAGGTCAATGTCAGTGTCGAGGGTAATGTTAATGTCGCTCTTACCTCCGTTCACTAATTCGGCTATATTCATCAGGCCGTTGGCGTTATAGACCGTGTAGGTCTTGGTGTTGCTGTCGTAGATGTAGCCCAAATCCTCGGCTGCGCCGCTCTCGCCGCCGCCGTCAGCCCAGCTGCCGATGGTGCAGCCCTCTAACGTCAGACCGGTGGCGTTCACCTTGACGATGTAGGTATAGCGGTTGCCCGCCTCTAATACGACGTTGTTCTGCGGGCGGAAGTAGAAGGTGCCGCTGCCGAGTTCCACCTTGACGAACGGCTTGCCTGCCGCAACGGTCTGCGGGGCGGTCAGTGCCTCGTAGGTGTTGCCGCTTGCGTTGTAGGTCTTGATGGCGGTCGGGTTGCCGTTATCGGCAGACAGGCTCACGAGGCTCACCGTGGCACCGTCCACGCTTGTGAATCCCGTACCGGGCTTCAGTTCGATTGCTACGCGTGCCGTGCGGTGGGTAAATCCAAGTGTCGGGTCGTCAAATTTCACCGTCTGGTTTTCGGCGGAGATGAAGTCGCTTTTCTGGAAGTCAGCCAATTTGCTCTGGTCTTCGGCAACCTTTACGACAGGCATCTGTGTGATGTCTGTATTATCCAAGGGCCACCATGCCGATACGGTAATCGGGTTGCGGCTGATCCAGTAGTACGGGTCGTTCTCGCGTGAGAGCGTGGCGCTCTTGTATCCGTCGGCATCCGTATCCGTAACGGTGTATTCCTTTACCGCATCGCCAATCTTGAGTGCCACGGAATTGACGCCCTGCCAGTCGCCGTCCACGGTGGTACGGGTTGATGGCGTTGCCTCCACGGACAGTCCGGTGGCATGGATGACTATAGGATATTCCTCTTTGGACAGACGGCTATCGTCAGCCAGTTCGTCCTGTGTGCAGGCGGCGAGGGCGAACAGCAGTGCGGTGGCTGCGGGGA